>MDTF01002605.1_pt1 | contig 22748 bp, 22 predicted proteins | sample 811191 | NCBI WGS metagenome assembly MDTF01 (sample SAMN05326649, study PRJNA326480) | marine metagenome | isolation source: seawater | place: Southern Ocean | collected 2011
AAAAAGCAAAAGATTTACTAAATTACAATCCCCAATTTTCACTACAACAAGGTCTAAAAGAGGCTGTACAATGGTACTGGGAAAATTTATAGATATATTAAAACTATGAAAAAAGATAAAATTGCAATTATAGGATTAGGATATGTTGGTTTGCCTTTGGCGAGACTTTTTGCAACCCAATACTCGGTGGTTGGATTTGATATAAACACTGACAGAATCTCTGAACTCACCGCTGGTATAGACTCCACCCTAGAGGTTGATAATAAAACTTTGCAATCTGTACTTGTACATGAAAGCTCTGATGCAAACGGTCTGTTTTGCACCAATGAACTAGATAAAATTAAAGACTGTAATTACTACATAATTACAGTGCCAACGCCAGTTGATAAAAATAACAGGCCTATTTTAACCCCATTAATTAAAGCAAGCGAAACTGTTGGAGCTGTGCTCAAAACTGGAGATATTGTTGTGTATGAGTCTACTGTGTACCCTGGAGCTACAGAAGAAGACTGTGTTCCTGTTTTAGAGCGTGTTTCTGGTCTTATATTTAATAAAGATTTTTTTGCTGGTTACTCTCCAGAGAGAATAAATCCAGGTGACAAAGAGCACACTATAGAGAAGATTTTAAAAGTTACCTCAGGATCTACTCCAGAAATTGGTAAAAAGGTAGATAAATTATATAAGTCTGTTATTACGGCTGGAACGCATTTAGCACCAACAATTAAAGTAGCAGAGGCCTCAAAGGTTATAGAAAACTCTCAGCGAGATATTAATATTGCTTTTGTAAACGAGCTGGCTAAAATTTTTAATTTGCTAGATATTAACACACATGATGTACTCAAGGCAGCTGGCACCAAGTGGAATTTTTTACCCTTTAAGCCAGGACTTGTTGGCGGTCACTGTATTGGTGTAGATCCATACTATTTGGCTCAAAAAGCCCAAGAGAACGGCTATCACCCAGAAATAATATTAGCCGGACGAAGGCTAAACGATGGTATGGGAGATTATGTTGCTTCACAGATAGTAAAGTGTATGATTCAAAAAAACATACCAGTTAATAATGCCAATATTTTGATATTAGGTATCACTTTTAAAGAAAACTGTCCAGACGTTAGAAATACAAAAGCCGTTGACCTTATTAGTGCTTTAAAAGAGTATGGAGCAAACATTACCATACATGATCCTTGGGCAGACCAGCAGGAAGTACTAAATGAATACGGTTTAACATCTTTAATAACCCTGCCAAATCAAAAGTTTGACGCAGTTGTATTAACAGTGTCACACAATAAATTTAAAGGACTTGATTATCAGTCTTTAAAAAACAATAATGCTGTTGTTTATGATATTAAGAATTTTATTGATAATACATATGTTGATGGAAGGCTTTAACTATTTCTCAAGTTTTTAACTAAATTCAAAACAAATTAATTGATTCTCTATGAAAATTAAAAATATTTGTTGTATTGGCGCTGGCTATGTTGGAGGTCCAACTATGGCTGTTATTGCACAAAAAAATCCAAATATTAACGTTACTGTTGTAGATGTAAATGCTCAGCGTATACAAGATTGGAATGATCCAGACCTCACTAAACTACCAATTTATGAGCCAGGTCTTGATGCTGTGGTGGCTGAGGCCCGCGGCCGAAATTTGTTTTTTTCAACAAATGTGGATGATGCTATAGACAAGGCAGAAATGATTTTTATATCTGTAAACACACCCACCAAAACCTATGGAGCTGGTAAGGGTATGGCCGCAGATTTAAAATACATAGAGCTTTGTGCTCGCCAAATAGCAAAAGTAGCCACCTCTGATAAAATTGTAGTAGAAAAATCTACTCTTCCAGTAAAAACCGCAGAGGCTATACAAAGCATCCTAGATAATACGGGTAATGGGGTAAACTTCCAAATACTCTCCAACCCAGAGTTTTTGGCAGAAGGTACTGCCATGAGAGATTTGGCCATGCCAGATAGAGTGCTTATTGGTGGCAATCAAACAAAAGAGGGTAAAGCAGCCATAGATGCATTAATTAATGTATACCGCTCTTGGGTACCAAAAGAGCATATTTTAACAACCAACTTGTGGTCATCAGAGCTGTCTAAGCTTACTGCAAATGCCTTTTTAGCACAGCGTATATCTTCTATAAACTCTTTGTCTGCTCTTTGTGAGGCCACAGGTGCAAGCGTATTAGAGGTTGCAAAGGCTATTGGTATGGATTCTAGAATTGGCCCTAAATTTTTAGAGGCCTCTGTTGGTTTTGGAGGTTCCTGTTTCCAAAAAGATATTTTAAATTTAGTATATATATCAAAATCTTTAGGGCTCAATGAAGTCGCAGACTACTGGCACCAAGTTATCTTGATGAATAATTACCAAAGAGATCGTTTTGTTAAAAACATGATAAAGACCATGTATAACACGATCTCAGGTAAAACCATTGCTTTTTTGGGTTGGGCCTTTAAAAAAGACACCAATGATACTAGAGAGTCTGCAGCCATTTATGTGGCAGACATGCTTATAGAAGAGCAGGCTACCATTAAGGTATATGATCCTAAGGTAACAGGAGCACAAATGCTGAATGACCTAGATTATTTAAACACGCGCTCCCAGAAGGATAATAGTAAATACTTACAAACAAATAAGGACCCATACACTGTCTTAGAGGGCGTGCACGCAGTGGCTGTCCTAACAGAGTGGGATGAGTTTAAAACTTACAACTGGCAGGCTATTTATGATGCCATGCAAAAACCCGCCTTTGTGTTTGATGGGCGTAATATTCTTGACAAACAAAAATTAGAAGCTATCGGTTTTGTATACACAGCAATAGGTAGTTAATGATACACTCAAAACAAATTCTTGTTACTGGAGCTGCTGGTTTTATAGGCTATCATTTGTGTGAAGCCCTCATAAAACAAGGCTATCATGTTATTGGCCTAGATAATATTAATGACTATTATGATGTAAACCTAAAGTATGCCCGCCTAAATGAGTTAGGTATTACAAAAAAGGCTGCAATGGTATTTTCTGAAATATCAGAAAGTAAAGTGCACGGCCGTCGCATGCAATTTATTAGGCTCAATCTTGAGGATAGAGAAAAGCTACCTGAGTTATTTAAAAAATTTAATTTTGATATGGTTTGCAACCTTGCGGCGCAAGGAGGTGTGAGGTACTCAATAGAGAATCCAGAAGCTTATATAGATAGTAATGTTACTGGCTTTTTAAATATTTTAGAATGTTGCCGTCATCACCATGTTAAGCGCCTAGTATATGCATCAAGCTCTAGTGTTTATGGTAATAGTGATTTAATACCATTTGAAGAAACTGCAAATGTAGACGAGCCTATAAGTTTGTATGCAGCCACTAAAAAAAGCAATGAACTAATGGCCCATACTTATAGCCATTTATACAAAATTGAAACAATTGGCTTACGCTTTTTTACCGTCTATGGCCCATGGGGAAGGCCAGATATGGCTATGTTTTTATTTACAGATGCTATTATAAACAATAAACCAATAAAGGTATTTAATAACGGTAAGCTCTCTAGAGATTTCACCTATATCCATGATATTATTCAGGGTGTTGTAAATACCCTTATAAAAGACTCTAAAAACGATAGCTTATACAAACTCTATAATATCGGTAACGGCAAGCCAGTAAAATTATTGGATTTTATAGAGTCTTTAGAAAAAGTATTGGATAATTCGGCCAAAAAAAATATGTTACCCATGCAAGCCGGTGATGTATATCAAACCTTTGCCAATACCACTAGCTTAGGGCGAGATTATAATTACAAACCACAAATTACTGTAGATAAAGGAATCCAGGAGTTTGTTTTGTGGTATAAAAGTTTTTATAAAAATAATTTTTAGAAATGTTTAAAAAATTAAAAATATCAAAAAGACATGTTGCTAAATCTCTTTCTTGGAGGTTTATTGGCAGTATTGATACCTTAATTTTTGCCTGGCTTATTACAGGGAATTTTAGTGATGGTTTTAATATATCTGTAATTACTACGGTCACAAAACTTGTTTGGTATTATATCCATGAACAGTTTTGGTTTAAATCCAGTATGGCAGATTCAAACAAAAGGCATATTATCAAAACCTTTTCATGGCGTTTTGTTGGCACTATCGATACTGTTGTTTTCGGTTGGATAATAACTGGTAACCCATTTTTAGGACTTAAAATTGGTTTGTTTGAAACAGTTACAAAAATGCTATTGTATTTTGGGCATGAAAAATTATGGTACAAAATTAATTATGGTTTGGACAAGCGAATTAAAGCTAGAAGATTAGAAGAATTGGAATCACAAAGAATAATAAACAAACAATGAGTTTACATACTGTAAAACACAACTATAAAATTACCAAAACCCAGCGCGAAAAGCTGAGAGGGCATAAAGCATATTTACTATGGTTTACGGGTCTCTCTGGCTCTGGAAAATCTACCCTGGCCAATTTGGTAGAAACAGAGTTGCATAAAAAAGGACTGTCTACCTATATCTTAGATGGAGACAACATTCGCCAAGGCATTAATAAAGATTTAAGCTTTGCTCCAGAGGACCGCTCAGAAAACATACGTCGTATTGCAGAGATTAGTAATTTAATGCTAGATGCAGGTGTCATAACATTAGCTGCTTTTGTGTCTCCATATATAAAAGACAGAAACCAAGTTGAACAAATTGTAGGAGCCGATAATTTCATTGAAATTTATGTAAATACATCTCTTAAAGAATGCGAACGCCGTGATGTGAAAGGGCTCTATAAAAAAGCAAGAGCTGGAGAAATTAAAAATATGACCGGTATTTCTGCGCCATACGAGGCTCCTCCTAATCCGGAATTAGAAGTTGTTACAGATGGACAAGCTATTAAAGAAAGTGTAAAAACCATCTTAGAATTTATAAATACAAAATTAAAATAAAGTATATGGGTAATTATGTAATCAATCATTTAAAGGAGTTAGAATCTGAGGCTATTTTTGTAATTCGCGAAATAGCTGCTCAATTTGAGAACCCAGTACTATTGTTTTCTGGTGGTAAGGATTCTATACTTTTAACCCATTTGGCAAAAAAAGCATTTTATCCTGCCAAAATACCATTCCCGCTAGTACATGTAGATACAGGCCATAATTTTCCAGAAACCATTTCATTTAGGGATGCACTAGTTAAAAAAATGGGTGTTAAGCTTATTGTAGGCTCTGTACAAGAAGCTATAGATACAGGCCGCGCCAAAGAAGAAACAGGTGCGGATGCATCTCGTAATGCGTTACAAATTGTCTCTTTGTTAGACACCCTAGAGAAGCACAAAGTAGATGCAGCTATGGGTGGGGCTAGGCGTGATGAAGAAAAAGCAAGAGCTAAAGAGCGTTTTTTTTCTCACCGCGATGAGTTTGGACAGTGGGATCCAAAAAACCAACGACCAGAACTCTGGAATTTATTTAATGGGCGTAAAAATTATGGAGAGCACTTTAGAGTTTTTCCAATTTCTAACTGGACAGAGATGGACGTTTGGGAGTATATAAAACTAGAAAATATAGAGTTGCCAATGCTTTACTTTTCTCATCAGCGTGATTGCGTGTTACGAGATGGTGTTATTTTGGCAAATTCAGAGTATATAAAACTAAAACCAGGCGAGAAGGTGGTAAACATGACTATCCGCTATCGTACCTGTGGAGATATGCCTATTACAGGGGCTGTAGAATCTGAGGCAGATGATCTCACAAAAATTATTGAAGAAATTGCCACCACTCGAACCACAGAGCGTGGGGGCAGGGCAGATGATAAACGGGCAGAAACTGCTATGGAAGACCGTAAAAAACAAGGATATTTTTAGAATGCTGTAGGCTATAGCATTAAGCAAATAAAGAAATTATGGAACATCAAAATATAGAATTATTGCGCTTCACTACTGCCGGTAGTGTGGATGACGGTAAAAGCACACTCATTGGTAGGCTATTGTATGATAGCAAATCAATCTTTCAAGACCAACTAGACGCTGTTGAAGCGTCTAGCAAAAACAAAGGCTTTGATTATGTAGATTTATCTTTACTTACAGATGGTTTAAAATCTGAAAGAGAACAAGGTATTACCATAGACGTAGCGTACCGATATTTTGCTACGCCAAAGCGTAAATTCATTGTAGCAGACACCCCTGGGCACATTCAATATACCCGTAACATGGTAACAGGTGCTTCTACCGCCAACTTGGCTATTATACTCATAGATGCCCGTAAAGGCATGCTAGAGCAAACTCACCGCCACTCATTTATTGCTTCACTGCTTAGAATACCACATGCTATTGTATGTGTTAACAAGATGGATTTGGTAGAGTATAGTGAAGAGGTGTACAATAAAATTGTAGCAGACTTTAAAGCTTTTGCATCTAAGTTAGAAATTAATGACATTCAGTTTATTCCTATTTCTGCCTTAGCTGGAGATAATGTAGTTAATAAGTCAGAAAATATGGATTGGTATAAAGGCAGTACCATGATGTATCATTTAGAGACCGTTCATATCTCTAGTGATTACAATCATGTAGATTGTCGTTTTCCTGTACAATCTGTAATACGCCCTCACACCTTAGATAATCAAGATTTTAGAGGTTTTGCAGGTCGTATAGATGGGGGAGTATTTAAGCCAGGTGATAGAATTAAAACATTACCATCAGGCTTTGTATCTACCATTAAAACTATTGAGCTGGGTGGGCAGCAGATTGCAGAGGCTTATGCTCCTATGTCTGTAACGATGACCCTTCAAGATGAGATAGATACCAGCCGCGGAGACATGATTGTTCGAGAAAACAACGTGCCAGAGGTAGGCCAAGATCTAGAGGTGCTAGTTACCTGGATGAGTAGTAATCCCTTGCAGGCTAGTACCAAGGTTGTTGTAAAACATACCACCAATGAGTGTATGGGGATTGTAAAAGAACTAAAGTATAAGGTGGATATCAACACCTTACACCGTATTGAAGGTATTGATAAAATAGAGATAAATGATATTGGGCGTATCTCTATTCGAACATCTAAGCCTCTTTTTTATGATGTTTATAAAAAAAACCGCCAAACAGGTAGCATTATTATTATTGATGAACAAACTAATGAAACCATTGGGGCTGGGATGATTATCTAAATATGAAAAATCTTTTAAATACCGCCGTCATAGCCGCTCTAGAAGCCGGTAAAGTGATCCTAGAAATTTACCATTCAGGTGAGTTTGATGTAGAAATTAAAGGAGATAACTCTCCTTTAACCAAAGCAGATAAAGCCTCACACAATGTGATTATGACTTATTTAGAGAGTACAGACATTCCTGTTCTCTCTGAAGAGGGGAGAGACATCTCATACCAGGAGCGAAAAGGTTGGAAGCAGCTTTGGATTGTAGACCCTATAGACGGCACCAAAGAGTTTATAAAACGCAATGGAGAGTTTACCGTAAACATTGCTTTAATTAAAGATCAACGCCCGCTTATTGGCGTTATTTTTGTGCCTGTAACTGGCGTTTTGTATTTTTCTAGTAAAGAAATAGGCGCTTTTAAAATTTCTGTAAATCTTGATGATTATAATGTTGAAGCTTTACTTACAAAAGCAGATAAATTACCATTACAAAGAGAAGATAAGACATTTACAATAGTTGCTAGTAGATCTCATATGTCACCAGAAACAGAATCCTATGTACAAGAAATGAGAGATAAGCACGGTGCGGTAAATTTAATCTCCAAAGGAAGTTCTTTAAAATTATGTATGGTGGCCGAAGGTCAGGCAGACTGCTATCCAAGATTTGCTCCAACTATGGAGTGGGATACTGCAGCAGGTCAAGCCATATGTGAACATGCCGGTTTTGAGGTTTTAGATTGGAAAACTAAAGAGTCGATGTTATATAATAGAGAAGAATTGTTGAATAATTGGTTTTTAGTAAATTAATTACTAAGAAAATACTAATTGTATTAGAAACTCACCCTAATGAACTCCAGTTTAAAAAAGTTTAGACTAGATAGTAATATTTTAGAAGTGTCCAAAAAGGCTGTGCCAACGGCATTTGTTAAACTTGCCGGTATGGTTTTGTCAATAATTGTAAGCATTTTTATTGGCAGAACACTTGGTGCAGAAGGGTTGGGTGTCATAAATCTTGCCAATAGAATTCTTGCAGTTTTATTGGTTGTATGCATGTTTGGTATGCGGCAAGTATTAATAAAAGAAATTGCTATTGGACGTAACAGAGGTGATTTAAAAAGAATAGGAGATTCCTTAAAAACTGCCTATTTACTTAACGTAGTAATTTCTATAGTAGTTTCTTTATCATTAATTATCTTAAGTCCTTGGTTGGCAAATAGTTTTTTTAAAGTACCAGAATTAGAATGGGTTTTAGTTTTAAGTTTTATTGTATTTCCTTTTCAAATACTTTCTCGAATATTTTCTTCTGGATTAACTGGATACAGAAAAATATGGCAAGCTAGTTTAGTTGACCAAACCTTAAGCGTTTTTATAGTATTCTTAACCTTATTTATATACTATGTTTTAAATGTTGAAATAACTATTCTCAATGTAGTTATAGCTTATATAATTGGACGTCTTATAACTACAGTAGTTTTGGGTATTTATTGGCATACCATATTTTCTTCAAACTTAAAAAAAGAATGGAAAACTAAAGAACTCACTAAGACAGCTTTTCCAATATTTTTAGTATCAGTAACCTCGACAATTTATAAAAATATAGATATCATTATGATTGGATGGTTATGTTCAGCAAAGGAAGTTGGTATTTATGCCGTTGCTTCCCGGATAGCAATCTTATCTGGATTTTTACTTAATGTTGCTAATTCAAACGTTTCGCCAAAATTCGCTATACTTTATGATGAAGATAAAAAGCCGGAGTTACAGAAATTAGTACAATTTGTAACTGTTGTCTTATTTTTAGTTTCATTAGTCATTTTAGCGATATCAATATGTTTTGGTAATTTTATTCTTTCTACCTGGGGGTTAGAATTTAAAAGTGGTTATTCTGTGCTTGTGATATTGGCAATAGGGCAATTTTTTAATGTAGCAACAGGAACAGTAGGTACACTATTAACAATGACTGGTTTTGAGAAAAAATTACTAGCAGTTAATACATCATTTATGGTGCTGAATATAATTCTTAACATTGTGTTTATCACAATATGGGGTATCGAAGGAGCGGCATTTGCATATGCAATATCAATTTTTGGTATGAATTTTACACGAGTATTTTTTGTGCATAAGTATATACAGATTCATATTTTTCCATGGGAAAAAATTAAAAACCTATTAAACTTAAAATCTTAATTAAATATTAAGGCTTCATAACTGAAATTAATTGAATATGCTAAGTAAAATAAAAAATAAGCTAATATTTTTCTTTAGAAAAAGCCTTGCTTTTAATAGAATGGAACCATCGTTTATTATTATAGGTGAAGCAAGATGTGGCACCACATCATTATTCAATTATATCTGTCAAAATACTAAAGTATTACCACCGCTAAAAAAAGAAATTCATTTTTTTGATTATAATTTTCATAAAAAACAAGGTTGGTATAAATCTTTTTTCCCTTTTGTTAAAGAAGGTAAGATTACAGGAGAAGCTACTCCATATTATTTTTCACATCCAAAAGCAGCAAAACGAATAAAAGAAACGTATCCCGATATAAAGGTAATCTTAGTTTTAAGAAATCCTATTGACAGAGCAATTTCTAGCTTTTATAAGGAAAGAGATTTGAAAATAGAACCAGTTGAGTCTATTGAAGAAGCATTTGATATAGAAGAAATTAGATTGAAGAATTCTAAGAATAATATGCTCAATATTGATTATGATTTTAATCATAAAAATTATGCTTATGTTAATAGAGGTTTATATTATGAGAATCTAGAAAGATGGCAGTCTTTTTTTGATGAAGATCAAATGTTAATTTTTGAATTTGATGAATTATTTCGAAGCCTAGACACTAATTACAATAGAGTAATAGAGTTTTTAGATATTGATAAGCAAAACATTGCTTTTAAACACTTTAATAAGGGTACTTACGATAATATAAATGCAGAGTTTAGAATTAAATTGGGTAGCCTTTTTAAAGAAAGCAATCAGAAATTGTACAAGTTGTTGAAATTAAACTATAACTGGAAATAATTAATATGATTAAATCTAATAAGGAGTTAAAACAATATCTAGAACAGGATAAAATAGCTCTAAAAATAAATAGAAGTAGACCTAAGCTTTTTTCAGATGAAATTTGGAAATATCAAATTTTATTAAGAAAGAGTGAGTATTATTTTAATAAAAAAAAGAATATTTTAGAATGTCTTATTTATAAATATTATAGGCTTAATTTTCATAGAAAAGAACTTCAATTAGGGTTCTCGATACCATTAAATTGTTTTGGTCCAGGATTGCGAATTGTTCATAGAGGAACAATAGTTATAAATGGAAACACCAAAATTGGAGAAAATTGTACAATTCATATAGGTGTTAATATCGGAAGTAAACCCAATGAGCTAAAATCACCAATCCTTGGTAATAATGTTTACTTAGGTCCAGGGGCAAAAATTTACGGAAATATAACTTTAGGAGATAATGTTTTTGTTGGTGCAAATGCGGTAGTTAATAAAAATTTTAAAGAAGGTAATTGTACTCTCATTGGCATACCTGCTATATCTAAGATAAATAAAGAAATATATAAATGAGTAAAATAGACTATATTTTTATTACAGGTTTTGGAAGATCTGGTACAACATTTTTATCTCACCTTCTGTCTCAATGTAGCGATGTTAGAGCTTTTCATGAGTATGTAGGGAATAGAGAATTTGAATTATTAAGTTGGTACCTAGGGAAATCATATACAAAACCTTATTTAGAAAATCAAAAAGTTAAAATTGAACAAAATCCTCAAATCGATAACAGATTTATTGATGTAAATGGTGCGTATCGTAATTGTGTTGATGAAGTAGAAGAAGTGTTTAAGCCACTTAAAACATTTCATTTGGTAAGAGATCCAAGAAATGTTGTAAGATCCTTATATACAAGAAGAGATGATAAAAAGATTCATTTTATACCGAAAAATGAAACCGATATTAAATGGTGGCTCACAGCAAATAAGTTCAGTCAAATATGCTGGAATTGGAAAACCGAAACAGAACTATTATTAGAGAAAAACTTGGACATAATCCATTTTGAAAAAATCACAGGAGATTATAATTATTTTAAAAACAATCTACTAGATAAAATTGATTTAAAAATGGACTTGGAAACATGGCAAAAAGAGGTAGCTATGAAAAGAAACAAGACTAAACCTAAACTTTACAGGTATTTATATGCTAAAATTAAAGGAAAACAATTTGTGGAAACGAGGTTACCTAAATTTAATGATTGGCCAGAAGATTACAAAGCAATATTCAAGGATATTTGTGGAGATACGATGTTAAAATTAGGTTATGAAAAGCATTAGTTTAAGTAATGAACACGTATTAATTTCTGCGTATAATTATGATAATTTTTGTGTAAAAAAAATTAAGTCATTAATTGAAGAAAAATACGCCTTTCTGTTCAAAGCAGTTATTATCCATGGTAGTTTAGGTACTAATGAAGATATAAATTTTAGTGATTTTGATGGATTATTAATTGTAAAGGATAATTGGTTAAAGTCTAAAGAGCTTTCAAGTTTCAAAAAAGAATCTTTTAAAAATGTATTGGAATATGATCCATTGCAACACCATGGATGGTTTCAATTAAAAGAATCAGATTTCAATAATTATCCAAACAATTATTTGCCATTATCAGTTTTGCGTAATTCTAAATTAATTTTTCCTGATATAAGTGAAATGGAATTGAATATTCAGATCAATGATTTTTTCGATTATAAGGAAACCTTGTTTAATATTTTAGATTCATTAGAGGAAAGACTAGCTTTAAATTGGAAACCAAAAAACATGTTTCAATTAAAAAGCTTTTTAAGTCAAATAATGCTAATTCCATGCTTGTTTTATTCTGCTTTAAATAATAAAGGAATTTTTAAAAGGGAAAGCTTTGAAGCTGTCAAACCTTATTTCTCAGATGAAGAATGGAGCCCAATTAAACTATGCTCAAAAGCTAGATTAAATTGGGAATATGATTTAAATTTCATTCAAAAAGCATTAATGCATAGACCTGAAAGAATATTTAGAAAACTCACAAAAAAAGTAATTAGCCCACCAATTGATTATAATAAGTTCGATTATGTGACAAATGATAACTTTATGAACGTACTAAGTTTATTTATTAAAAAAATAAAATTCCACAAAGGATTATAATGAGCAAATTAAAATTTATAGATTATCCGTCGCCAATAGAAAGATCAGCTTACGATGATTTGAAAGAAAAAATTGTATCAGAGCTTAAATCTTTGTCACAGGTAAAATCTATTTACCAAATGGGATCTGTAAAAGAACCAGGAATATCAGATTTAGATATTATTTGCATTTTTGAAGAAAACTCTATTTGTAATATTAATTTAAGACAAGAACTTTCTGGTGATGAGAAAAAAATATTGACACATTCATTGTTCGGAATTGAAAGCAATTATTTTGAACAAGCTCTTAAGTATAATTTAATTTCAAATTTAAATTTGTTATACTGTGATGGTGTTATGATAGATTCCTCTCCAACGCCAAAAAATAATAAAATAGAAAAACAAATTGCTATAGAGTATATGTTAAGAATGTACTTGTCTTTATCAGAACAGTTGAATTATAGAGTTATAAAGCTAAGATCCTTTCTGTTGTTAGGAAAGGCTATAGCATTTGATTTAGAATTATTAAATATAAAAAGTGGCAAACTATATGGATTAGTGAACAAAATTTTGGATTATCGTTCTACTTGGTTTACTAATACACCCTCACCTAAAAAGTTAGAAGATTTGATAACTTCTTTTTTAAAGGAGTTAGAACTTCTTTTGAAGGAAGAACTAAATAAAAATTATTTTCACTTACCTATAGATAGATTAACATTTCCAGAAGGCTATAGTATTCAACAATCTGATGAATTTAAATATGTGAGAGAAGGTTATATATTGCCTTTATTTTTTTCTGTTTTGGGAAAAAAATATATAAACCTACAAAGAAGGTTTAATACGGTTAAGTATTTCATACCCTACGAAATTCCGTTACAAGAATCTGAAATGGATAAAAGATTTGTTTTTGGTAAAAAAATATATGAAATTAATAAAGAAAGGTATTTGCATTTTATGCCATTAAATTCAAGCTTGTCAATATTTTAATACATTTTTTATGAAATTATTACATTGTTTGAACTCTCCAAAAATTGGTGGTATAGAAAGACTAGTAATTAATTTAGCGGTCGAGCAAAAATCCATAGGAATTGATGTAGCAATTATGTTAGATAGTGTAGATGGCGAGTATTATAAAACCATAATTGAAAATGAAATAGATATAATTTTATCTGGTGTACAAAGTGGTTTTGAAATTAGTCTATTTAAATGTCAAAATTTAAAGCAACAATTTAAAATTTTTGATGTTATTCATTTTCATCACTTTTCATTTATTAAATCTTTGGCTGCAATGTCATCAAATACAGTTTACACTATTCATGGTTTATCAAAGGGCGTTCGAAAAGAAAATAAGATTAAATATTATTTTAGAGAAACTATTAAGTCATTTTGTTTGAATAAAGTTGATGTTTTTATTGCAAATTCTCAATACACATTGAACTTAGCTAAAAAACATTATGGATTACAAAAGGTTAAATCTATATTTATTTTAAACGGCATAAATGTTAAAAATAGCGAAAATGTAAATCCTTTACTTAATAATAAATATTTTACAGTAGGCCTAGTCACTAGATTTATATATAGAAAGAGAATTGATAGACTAATAATTGCATTCAAATATTTTATTGAAATGGGAGGAGTAGGAAAGCTTATTTTAGTTGGAGATGGAGAAACATTTAATGATACAAAGGTATTAGTTGATAATGAGAAATTAAACAAGGATGTAATTCTTACCGGCTATAAAACAGACGTATCAGAATACTATAAAGGTTTTGATATATGTGTTTTCCCTTCGGAGAATGAACCATTTGGGTTAGTTGGGGTTGAAGCATATCTAAATGGTAAACCAGTGATTGCTTTTAAAGACTCTGGAGGTTTAATGGAAATAGTTGAGCCATTAGAACCAGAAAATATTGTAGAAGATGAAAAACATCTTGCTAAGCGATTATTTTTTTATTTTCAAAATAGAAACTTAATTTCTAACCACGCGCAAGAAAGAAAAGACTACGCTAAGAATAACTTTAGTATTCAGCGAATGGAGCGAGAGTATTTTGATGTGTATAAATCAATCTTAAATTAATGACAAAAGTACTCTGGTTAGCGCCTAATTTTAATCACTACAAGGCAAGGTTTCTAAATCATCTTGCCAGAGATGCTGATATTAGTCTTTACATCTTAAGTGGTACTGGTAGAGTAGGATTTGGGGATAAAGAATTAGTAGAGGATTGGAGTTTTGATTATGAGAAAATTCCTGTGTCCAAGAAAAAGTTTGGCTTTTCCTTAAAAGTTGCAAAAGCATTAAAGACACAATTCATTAATTTTGACTGGGTACTTATTCCAGTAGAAAAGAAGATTTTTTTTATTTTTATATATGCGCTTTTTTTAAGATTTAAAGCTAGACTAAAAGGAAAACAAGTTAAGCTAATTTCATATAATCACCCTCTTTTAAAATCTGGAAATGGTAGAGTAACGTGGTTAGATATTAAAATAACAAAATTTTATTTTAAGAATTTAGATCGTGTGATTTTTTATACCCAGCGTAGTTATGATTGGGCTATTTCGGAAAAACTAGTAAAGCCAGAAATAGCCTACTGGGCAAATAATACCATTGATACCTTAGAGGTTAGTAAAAACTATGATTTTTCATACCCTAAAAAAAGTCCTAAGCATATTGTTTTTATTGGTCGGCTTATACCCTCAAAAAAAGTTGATGTGACAATAAAGTATTTTGAATTATTACAGGAGCGTTTGGGCAATGATCAACTAATTTTAGATATTATAGGTGATGGGCCTGATGCTCATGTTGTAAAAGAGGCCTCTTCTAAAAATAATCAAATTATATGGCATGGTACTTTGATAGAAGAGTCCTTCATTGCTCCCATAATGAAAAATTGTAGTTTAGTCTTTTTACCTGGTGATTCAGGACTTTCAATTAATCATGCTTTTGCTTACGGTAGACCATATATTACCTTAAAGTCTAATAATCATGGTCCTGAAATTAGCTATATTACCAATAATGAAGATGGTATGATACTGGGTTCAAATAATATATTAAGCAATATAAATAGTATAGAAGAATTAATAATAAATGAAGAGAAACTCCATAAATTTTGCGATAATGCTAAATTAAAAAGTAAAGAAATTTCGATTGAAAATTGGTTGAAAAAAATTAAAAATGCATTCTTAGATGAATAAAATTTCAAAAAAAAATAAAATAAGATCTTATACTATATTATTTTTGATTGTACTGTTTGTATTTAGAATAACATTCTTGGTAAGAATGAGGGATTCTAATTCTTATACAAGTTTAGATGCTTTTAATTTAATACAGATAGGGAGTATTTTACTTTTGGCTTTTCAACTACTTAAGTATAAGAGGTTATTTGTGAAAATAAAAAGCCAATCAATAAATTATTTTTTGTTACTTTTTTTACTTGGTATTTTGTCTGGTGCCTGGTCTACAAATTTCTTTTATTCTTCATACAGGGCTTTTGAGGCAATAGTCCTTCTTTTGGCATGTATTACACTTATTGAGTATGTAAGTTTTGATTTTGAATTTGCAGAAAAATTTTTCATGAGAATTCTTTTTATAATTGGTTTTTTAAGCTTTTTTGGTTGGTTGTCAAGAAGAAGTTCAATTTCTTTTGGATCTATGCATAGTAATGGGTATCCAATAGTTGGTGCTATAATTGCTTCATACGCGTTTGGCGCACTTTCTGAAAAAGAATTTTACGCCAAACGCAAAAAAATAATGAAACGTTACTTACTTTTTGGGTTGTTATTAATTATTGCAGGTACAAGTCTTGGATCAGTTCTTGCCTTTTTAGTCGCAGTATGTATAGTTTTAGCTTTCTCTCCAAAAATGAATAAGAGTTATCTTTTTCTATTAATTATAATTGCTCTAGCTATTGGATTGGCAATTATTAATGCAGCATTTATAGAAAGCCTTATACTAGTTAATAAGGATTTTTCTGAGCTAGAGGGTCTTAATGGGCGAACTTATCTTTGGCAAATATATCTTGAAATGATATATGAAAAACCCCTTACAGGGTGGGGTTTTGATGTTATTTCTAGGCAAGCCACTGAGGTCTATGCAACAAACACTCATTTTTTCTTAATTTCAATTTTAGGAGGTTTAGGTTTATTAGGATTATCTATTTTCTTTTTTGCCTTTATTAAATTAATAAAAGAGCTTTTTCGTTATAAACGCTATAGTTTCCCTAGTCATATAGCCTCTATGGCTGCACTAGGTGCTGCTTTTGTAAATGGTGGTTCTAAGGGATATATTGGTGAACATGTTTATGCTGAGACTATTGCCTTTTTTTTAGTTTTAGCTTTTTTTTCAATATGCTACAAATATCATATGATTTATGCCCGAGGAATCAAATAAAACTAAAATATTATTTTGGGCGCAATTACCTCCGCCTTTGCATGGAGCTTCATTACGGAATAAAGCTATTTTTGAGAGCAAAATCATAAGAGATGAATTTGATTTAGTGTATGTTCCTTTTAATTATTCTAATTCAATTGAGGAATTGGGAAAGTTTGCATTTAAGAAAGTATATATATTTATTAAACTTTTTATAAAATTAATATGGAAGTCAATTAGAAAAGATTTTGACGTAGTTTATTTCACGTATTCGTTTAGAAGAAATGGTGTTCTTCGAGACACCCTTTTTGTTATATTGTTTAGAATTTTTAGAATTCCTATTATATTTCATTTTAGAAATAAAGGCGCTAAAGTTTTAAGTTTAAATAACTTGATGAACAAATTAATATCATTTTCTCTAAAAAGAGGATTCTTTATCTGTCTAAGTGAAATTGCAGTAAAAGATATTGAGGATTTTATTGATAAGGAGAATCTCTATATTGTTAATAATGGAATACAGCCTGCTAGTTTAAGTTATAAGAAAAAAGAAAATTTGAATGATGATATAAAATTATTTTTCATTTCTAACTTGAGACACGAAAAAGGAGTGTTTACTTTACTTGAAGTTTATAAGGAATTACAAACTAAAGTTCCAAGAAGTTTGTCCTTAAGTATTGTTGGTGAGGAAGGAGATATAAGTTATGCAGAACTAGAAACTTACATAACTCAACACAAGTTACACAATATTAAACTATTAGGTCCTCTTTATGGATCTAGTAAATATGAAATTTTTAATAATAGCGATATTTTCATTTTCCCCTCACGAAATGAAGTGTTTCCCGGTGTTGTTTTAGAGGCTATGCAATTTGCTTTGCCTATAGTAGCAACTAATGTTGGGGCAATTCCAGATATAATTAAATCGCAAGAAAATGGAATTATCTGTGATGTTGATAATGTAGATGAAATAGTATCTGGAATTTTAAAACTTATTGATGACCAGGAGTTCTCCAAAAAGATTGGGGATAAAGCACAATCAGATTTTTACGAAAATTATACCTTAAAATCTTTTGAAAGAAACATGCTAAGTACTTTTGTTAAAATAAAGAATAAAATATGAGTTTTAGGTATTCTAATAAAGGTATTTTGTTGCGGCGTTGGATAGCTAGATGGTTTTTTTTTCCTGTTTATATTTTCCAGTATTGCAATATTTTTATAAAGTTGTTTTTTTATAATAAAAATCAACCTCTAGTAATTATTTTAACTCCAGGGAAAGTTGGTTCTTCATCTGTATATTTTAATTTAAAAAAGCAGGTGACATCTAGAATTTTTCATATTCATTATTTTTCAGAAAACGGAATTAAAACATCACGTCAAGAACATAAAAACTCAAGTAGAAAATCTCTTCCATTTCATTTAATAACTAGCATAATACTGAGTAGACTGATTAAAAAGTATAAAAACAAATTTTATGTTATAACTATGTTTAGAGAACCAATTCAAAGAAAAATATCTTCATTTTTTCAAAATTTAGACAAATATAAACAAGAAATAAATCTAAAAGGATTGAGCTTTGATTCAAATAAAATTAATTTAATTTTAAACGATAAATATTTTCTAACAAATTCGGATGAAGAAGATTTATGGATTAAAAATGAATTGATTAATACTTTTGGGTTTTTGGTTTACAAAAAAAATGAAATCAAAAACAACAATTATATTTTAGAAAAGACGCAGAATGTTGATCTTTTAATTCTTAAAATGGAAAATCTAAATGAAAATTTTAGTGTAGCCGTTTCAAATTTTTTGAATTTAGAGAAGCCTATTACTTTTAAGAAATATAACAGCGGAGAAGAAAAATATTATAAAAATGAATACAAAAAGTTTAATGATAACTTTAAACTTAAAACTCAAACTCTAAAAATTTTAACTGAAACAAAGTATTTTAATAGTTTCTATTGTGATATAAAATTAAAAATATTTAAATCTTGGGAAAATTAGATAAAAATAAAATTGAAATATTTGATTTCATCTTAGATACTTCTTTTGAGAATGTTAGATTTAAAAATAACAGTTTAATAATTAACACTATAAACCCACATTCCTATTGTTTAACTAGGTATGATAAAATATTTAATGAAGCTTTAAAATCTTCAGATATACTCTTGCCAGATGGTATTGGTATTGTTTGGGCAGCAAAAATATTAAACAAGCAAACTATCAACAAAATTGCAGGTGCAGATGTTCATCAGTATTTATTAGAACAAGCGCATTTAAAAAGTCAAAAAGTTTTTTATCTTGGGGCATCCGAACACACCCTTGAGTTGATAGAAAACAAAGTAAAAAAAGAGTTTCCAAATATTACTGTTTCTAGTTTTTCTCCTCCATACAAGCCTCAGTTTTCCAAAACGGAAACAGCTCAAATGTTAGAAAAAGTAAATCATTTTAAGCCTGATGTTCTTTTTGTTGGTATGACAGCACCAAAACAGGAAAAGTGGGTACATGCAAATAAAGATATTTTAGATGTTCAAGTAATCACATCTATAGGTGCTGTTTTCGATTTTTATGCAGGTACTGTAAAACGTTCGAGACAATTTTGGATTTCTTTAGGATTGGAATGGCTTCCAAGATTTTTAAGAGAACCTAAGCGTCTTGCAAAACGTAATTTAATCTCTACACCAAAATTTTTATTAGAGGTTGTATGGTATAAAATATTTGGAAGAGGAATTCTATAAATACTAATTAAAGGCTCTATCTAAATTTAACATAAGTTCTAAATAGTATTATATTTGTAGCATAATTATAATAATACAATTTTACCAAAAAAACTAAAATCTCATATATGAGCTCTAGATATTTAATAAAATTTATTTTTTTATCATTTTCAACACTCACGCTACTGCAGTCTTGCATCTCAAAAAAACAAATGTTGTATTTGCAAGATGCCGAGTCTTTTAACAACAAAGAGGTTACCTACAAGAGCCACACCATACAAGTAGATGATATTTTAAAAATAACAGTTGGCGCTCTAGTGCCGGATGCTGTGGTGCCCTTCAATAATCCTACAGGTGCTAGTGTAGTAGCAAACAATATAGATGTCATGAAACTTGATGGTTATTTGGTGTCTCAAAATTTGACGATAAATTTTCCGGTACTTGGTGAGCTGTCTGTAAAAGAAAAAACAACTCAAGTTTTAGAAAATGATATTAAAAAGCTTCTTGAAGATGGCGGCTACCTAATAAGTCCTAATGTAATAGTACGGCTTTTAAACGCTAAGGTTACTATTTTAGGGGAGGTAAAGAACCCTGGTACGTTTCCTTTTACAGAAAATAATATAAGTTTATTACAAGCCCTTGGTCTTGCTGGAGACCTTACTATTAATGGTAGTAGAGAAGATGTTTTAGTACTAAGGCGCATAGATGGCCTGCAAACTACCACACGCATAAACCTTACCTCTGCAAACTTTTTAATCGGGCCTTACCAAATGGTAAAACCCAATGATGTTATATACGTAAATCCAAACAGCGCAAAATTAAAAACCGCTGGTTATGTGGGTAATATATCTGCAATATTAGGTATAACATCAGTTTTACTAACATCGATAGTTTTATTAACAAGATAGTTATGCAAGATAATTTTACAAACCAAAGTTACCTCCAAGAAGAGGAGTCTATAGATATAAAAAAAGAGGTTGGTTATTACCTTTTCTTTTGGCCTTATTTTATTACTGCTATTATTATAGCGATGTTAAGTGCTTTCTTGTATTTAAAAACGGCAGATCGTATTTTTACATCAAGCGCTCAGTTACAAATTAAAAAACCTGCAGATGATGCTGCCTCTTTTTTAACGGGTGGGATGGAGTATTTTAGTTTTGATAAAGTAAATGTAGAGAATGATATTGCTGTGCTTAACTCTCAGCATATTTTACTCCAAGTTGTAAATCGCCTAGATTTACAAACTAAGGTATACACATTAGGTAGGGTAAATTCATCTTTACGCTTTAATGATGACTACACCAGATTTGTTTCTATAAAAGCAATAAATAAGCGACAACACTGGTCCATAGCAATAACTAATAAAAAAGCCCTGTTTACCCAAGATACTCTAAGCTTTACTATTAATAAAGGTGAGATATTTTCTTATAAGGATACTGAAATTACATTAAATGATTCTCTATTTCTAGAAGATCAAACCCTTGTTTTACAACAAATTCCGTTAAACCAAGCCGTAGCCTCACTAAGGAGTAATTTATCTGCAACAGCATCATCATCTCAGGGAGAAATTATAAATTTAATTTTTAAAGGTGTAAATATAAAACGCAATGAAGCTATCTTAAATACCATCATGCAGGTTATGAAAGATGACCAAGTGGAAGACAAACGTGTAATATCTAAGGTGAGTTTAGCTTTTATTAATGATCGGTTAGATGGTCTTACCAAAAGCATTGATACTTTATCCCAAAAGACTATAGCTTACCAAATGGCCAATGGTGTTTATGATCCAGTTGCGCAAACAGGTAATGCCCTAAGTAATATTATAAAAGGCCAAGAAGAGTCTTTTAGTATTGGAATACAGCTAGAAATTGCAAAAGCTCTGTTAGCAAAATTAGAAAGCCAAGCAAGCTATCAAATTTTACCTGCAAATATTGGTATAGAAAATGAAAGTGTTAATTCTTTAGTTAATTCCTACAATGAGGTAGTAACTAGACGTAATAATTTATTAATTAGTGCTACTGTCAAAAGCCCTATGGTGATGCAGCTTTCTATACAACTAGACAATGCAAAATCTGCTATTATAATTGGTGTTAATAGATACGTAGAGAGTCTGCAAACATCACTCTCTGGCTACCAGCAGATGGAATTTAAAACAAAGGGAATTGTTGCCAGCCTACCAAGTAAAGAAAACACCCTTAGAGCTTATGCTAGAGATTTTAAAATTGTAGAAGAGTTATACGTGTTTTTATTGCGGCGAAAAGAAGAGGCGTCTATTAGTTACATTTCTGCCCTGCCAAATATTAAAATATTAAGTATTGGGGTTTCTAATACTAGCCCTATATCACCAAAAGTCCAGATTACATACATGGCGGCTTTTTTGCTGAGTCTTTTAATTCCTTTTGGTATTCTGTTTTTATTAAAAGTACTAGACACTAAAATTAACACAAAAGATGATTTAGAAAAAGGTTTAAAAGGAATCACTGTTTTAGGAGAAATGCCCTTCACAGATACTCCTAACAAACAAGATAACAGTGGTAGAGGACTTATTGCAGAGTCTACAAGGGTTCTGCGCGCTGGTTTAAGCTTTCAATTAAAATCAGATATCACTAATGTTATATGTGTTACCTCTACCATTAAAGGAGAGGGTAAGTCTTTTGTGTCTTATAATTTAGCAAAGAGTTATAGCGCATTGGGTAAAAAAGTATTAATAGTTGGTGCAGATTTAAGAAACCCTCAATTACACAAGTTTATAGATCAAAAAAGAGAAAATAGAGGACTCACCACCTATTTAAGCAATGAGAATTTTACTGATATAGATTCTTTAATTACAAAGGCCACCACTGATGGAGATTTAGACTACTTGCTAACAGGTGCCATACCACCAAACCCATCAGAATTGTTAATGCGCCCTCGCACAAAAGAACTTTTAGAGGTTTTAAAACAATCTTATGATTTTATAATTATAGATTCTGCCCCATTACTTCTAGTGAGTGACACGACGGCTATATTACCGATTTGTGATTCTGTGGTCTATGTAACACGTTCACAATACTCAGATAAAAAGTTATTCTCGTTTATACTAGACATGCAACAAAGAGAAAACGTCCCACCTTTTGCTATGGTTCTTAATGGCATGAGAGCAGGTGCAAACAATGGTTACAACTACGGCTATAAATATCGCTACAGCTATGGCTATACCTATAATTATGGCTATGGTTATGGCTATGGTAGTGATTCAGAAACAGAAAGCTAGAACTATTATAATATAAAAAACCCACCCTAATTAGGTGGTTTTTTTATGCCATTTTTAAAAAAATTCTGCGAGTTGAAACTCTCTAATAGCCTCCCACTGAATCCTTTGTTTTTTTGATAGGTTTATATTTTGTAAAATTTTTAAATGTTGCAGG
>MDTF01004787.1_pt1 | contig 22672 bp, 25 predicted proteins | sample 811191 | NCBI WGS metagenome assembly MDTF01 (sample SAMN05326649, study PRJNA326480) | marine metagenome | isolation source: seawater | place: Southern Ocean | collected 2011
TAAAAATGGAAAATGGATATATCATTACCCAGTGCGGCAGACAGGGTAATTTTACTGCGACCAGTGTTGAAGGGGTATTTGCTGCAGGTGATGTGCAAGACTTCATCTATCGTCAGGCCGTTACAAGCGCTGGGACTGGATGTATGGCAGCGTTAGATGCAGAGAGATACTTGACAACATAATGACTGAAGATGATGATCTTTTTTGGGAGGAAGTAAAGGACGTTAAGCCATTAAAGATTAAGTCAAAATTAATTGATACAGCAACAAAAAAGCCAAAACCGAGACCTATTGCTCGACAACTCATCCAAGATGAAAAAAATGCACTTATAGAATCATTAAGTGATGAATATATAACTAACGGAGTTGAATTAGATGACGATTCATCTTATTTACGAAGCGGTCACTCTCCAGATATTATCAAGAGGCTAAAGAGAGGGTACTGGACAATACAAGGCTCTATTGACCTTCATGGAATGATCTCAAAAGAGGCCAAAGAATATATAGTTGATTACATTCAAGAGTGTAAGAGGAAAAAGATAAGGTGTATTAGGATAATCCATGGCAAAGGTTATGGCTCAAAAAACAAAGAGCCCGTCCTTAAAAAAAAGGTTAGGAATTGGCTTATGCAAAAAGATGAGGTAATCGCTTACTCTGAAGGACCAAGACATGATGGTGGAAGTGGTGTAGCAATTGTATTACTTAAAGAATATTAAATTATAAGGCTTGAATAGTGCAAATTGCTTGGGCAGCTATGCCTTCAGAGCGCCCTATAAATCCAAGACGTTCAGTTGTTGTTGCCTTAATATTAATTTGTGTTATCTCACACAAACAGTCTTCTGCTATATTTTCAACCATCTTTTTAGTATGAGGAGAAATTTTTGGTTCCTCACAAATTACAGTAGCATCAATATTATTAACGGAATAACCCTTATCTCGAATCAAACCAACTACAATTCTTAATATATTCCGTGAACTCATATCTTTAAATTTTGGATTATTATCAGGGAAATGGTGTCCAATATCTCCTAAACCTGCAGCACCTAAAATGGCATCGCTAATAGCATGGAGTAATACATCCGCATCTGAATGCCCTTGAAGCCCTAATGGATGATCAATAGTGACCCCACCAATAATACAAAGACGTCCAGCGCTAAATTTATGAACATCAAAACCCTGCCCAACTCTAATCACTTTTTTACTCCTTCACTATCAGGATTAAATATTGCTTTAATATGCTCCATGTCTTCCGGGTACGTAACCTTAAAATTGATAGCACTTCCTTGAAATATTTTTGGTTTTAATCCCAAAAATTCAACTGCTTCGCATTCGTCTGTTGGATTGCCCTTAAATTTTTCAATAGCTTTTTTTAGAATTTTATATCGAAACATTTGTGGTGTTTGCGCCAACCAAATCTCATTACGATTTTCAGTACCAATAATCATGCCTGACTTATTAACCCGCTTAACAGTATCTGCCACAGGTACAGCAATAATGCCGCCAACCTCATGACTACCTATTTCTGAAATAAATTTATTGATCATCAACTCATTAATTCCTAAACGCGCGGCATCATGGACCATTACCCAATCGTTAACACCAGCAATCTTTTTAATCTCATTTAAAGTGTTTAATACAGTTTCTGAGCGCGTATCTCCACCCGATTTATAAATGGTCGTTTTAGAAGAAAAACAGTGGCTAATATTTTCAATATAACGATCGTTAGGATTAACAGCTATTGAAATAGAATTAATGGAGGAAATATTAGAAAAAATAAACTCTATCCATCCAATGATCGTCTTGCTACCTATACTTAGAAATTGCTTGGGTATCGGATTCCCAATTCTAGAACCTGCACCTGCTGCGGGAATAATAAGGTGTATTTTTGACATACAGTGATTTTAACATGGCAAAAATTTATAATATTTTATTTAATCTGGAGACACTGAGTGAATTTTATGAATTGATATATCAGCCCCATTAAATTCCTCCTCTTGGCTCAGTCTAAAGTTGAGGAGCTTATGAATAATACTATAAATAATAAATCCGCCTACAAGTGCCACAGAAATGCCTGCGAGCGTTCCTATCAGTTGAGACATAAATGTTACTCCACCAAGCCCACCAAGCAACTCTAACCCAAAAATTCCAGCTGCTATTCCCCCCCAAGCACCACATAGCCCATGTAAAGGCCAAACACCTAATACATCGTCAATCTTCCATTTATTTTGAGTAAGCGAGAATGTCCATACAAACAATGCTCCGGCAACTAAACCAACAGCCAAAGCACCTAATGGATGAAATAAATTAGACCCAGCGCAAACAGCAACCAGACCAGCAAGAGGTCCATTATATAAGAATCCAGGATCATTTTTTCCAACAATTAATGCGGCGAGAGTACCCCCAACCATTGCCATGAGAGAATTTACAGCCACTAAACCTGTTAGCCCTTCTAGAGTCTGGGCAGACATAACATTAAAGCCAAACCAACCCACTGTCAAAATCCATGAACCCAGAGCTAAGAATGGAATACTGGAGGGAGGGAAAGCAATTAATTTGCCCTCTTTTGTATATCTTCCTTGCCTAGCACCTAATATTAAAACTGCTGTTAAGGCAATCCAACCACCCATCGCATGAACTACAACTGATCCAGCAAAGTCATTAAAGGGTGCTCCAAACTGGCTAGTTAAAAATTCTTGAAAACCATAATTGCCATTCCAAACAGCACCTTCAAAGACTGGGTATAAAAAACCAACTATTAAGAAAGAAGCTATCAGTTGTGGGTTAAAAGTTGCTCTTTCAGCAATACCACCAGAAATAATAGCGGGAATAGCCGCAGCAAAGGTTAGAAGAAAAAAGAACTTAACTAGCTCATATGCGCTTTTTTCACTTAAAACAGCCGCTGTCCCATAAAAATCTATGCCATAAGCAATGCTATAACCAATAAAAAAATAAGCGATTGTCGATACAGAAAAGTCTGCCATAATTTTGGCAAGTGCATTGACTTGATTTTTTTGCCTAACAGTTCCAACCTCTAAAAATGCAAAACCAGCATGCATTGCAAGAACCATGATGGCTCCTAATAAAATAAATAGAACATCACTTTGATTAACTAAACTTTCCATGACCCTTCTTCCTTTACAAAAAAAATTTTGGGTAATTTTAATGTAATTACAAAAATTTTCCTCCAAACACCCAGATATTATCTAAATTAGTGCAAATTAAAATAATTTATGTATTATTTTGGTGCAAAATATAAAAATGTAATAAAGATGTAGATTGATTTAATATATAAACAATGTTCGATTACTTTTTTCTTCTGGTTTCTTGTCTTGTTCTATTATTTTGGTGGGATACAGCTTCCAAAAGAGAGGCTGCTATTCATCACGGAAAATTATTAGCCAAAAAGTTTCATCTTCAGCTCCTAGATGACAGTATTCACTGCAGTAAAATTACCTTAGTAAGAACTCAGGATGACTGGCCATCTATTAAGCGAATATATATTTTTAGTGTCAGTACTAATACTGAAGATAGGATGCATTGCCAGCTAACCTTAACTGGAAAATCTCTAACTGATTGGTTTATCCCTCCTTATCCCCAGGAAAATTAATATGTATATCGGACGTTTTGCACCTACTCCCTCGGGGCCTCTTCATATTGGCTCCATGGTTACAGCTATCGCAAGTTTTCTTGATGCAAAATCAAATGCCGGGAAGTGGCTTGTAAAAATTGATGATATTGACCAGCCTAGGGCCATTAAGGGCGCAGATCTAAATATCTTAAATAGCCTAGAACGATTACATCTATATTGGGATAAACCCGTTATATATCAAAGTCAACGTATCAAAGAATATCAAAATCAGATAGAGCATTTAAAAAAAATTAATATGACTTACTCATGCGAATGTTCAAGAAAAGATATAATAAAATTTGCACTTACAGGAGTCGATGGCTTCGTCTACCCAGGAATATGCCGAGAGAAAAAAATTGAGTTTGGGAATACAAAGGCTCATAGATTGAAGGTAAAAAGTGAATTAATAACTTCAGTAGACTTCATACAAGGACTGGGCAAGCAAGATTTATCTACAGATATTGGTGATTTTATTATCAAAAGATCTGATGGTTTATTTGCTTATCAGTTTGCTGTTGTAGTTGATAACTATTTAGATGAAGTTACAAACATTATAAGGGGTTATGACTTAATACAATCTGTGCCTAGGCAGATCTATTTGCATCAATTGCTTAACTTTGATATCCCAGAATTCTGTCATATTCCTATTGCAACTAAATTTCAAAAAAAAATAAGTAAAAGCTGTGGTGATGCAATTATTGTAAAAGGGAATGAAATATCTATTTGGTTAAAATGTCTAGCATTCTTAAATCAACCAATGGAAAGATTTTCAAGCTCAATGAGTATTGAGGAGATTGTTTGTGAAGCCATTAGATGTTGGTCAAGAAACCTAATTAAGCCTTTACATGCAATTGAGATTGACGATAATATTCATACATAATAATACTAGCAGCTGAACCAACATTCAATGATTCAATTCCTTGGGTCATTGGTATACGAATAGTCTTCGTAGATTTATCAAGAAGTTTTTGGGCCAGACCTTGGCCCTCGCTACCCAGAATAATTGCTACATTTTTAGGTAAGTCTGATTCATATAAAGACTCCCCCTTCATGCTTAGAGCATAGATAGGCCAATCAAATAACTCCATTAAATTCTCAAGGTTTTGATTTTCGTAACAGGAAAGAGAGAAATGCGCACCCTGACTCCCCCTGAGTGTTTTTGGGGACCATACATCATTACATCCTTCGGATAAAAATACTGAACTAACACCAACTGCGGCAGCAGTTCTTATAATTCCCCCTAAGTTTCCAGGGTCTTGAATTCTATCCAACAGTAAGCTTAATCCATATGGCTTCATAGAGTGGCTAGGTGGAATATTAATAAGGGCTATTAAACCCGTTACAGAATTAAGATCGGAAATTTTTGTAAAGAGATCATGTTGCATAGTGTGGATTTTAATATATAAATTATCTTGGATTATTAAACTAATCTCATCTGATTCAATCGATGCGTCTTTTATAAATTCAAGAATTTTTCCCCCGCTAGCAATATAAGATTTTATTAAGTGAGGCCCATCTAGAAGTGATTGTAATAACTCCCTCCTAAAAGCCTTATTCGTATAGAGCTTACGAAATTTTTTAAAAGTCTCATTTTCAATAGATTTAATTATTAGTTCAGCCATAAGTATTTTACCTTAGAGCTTTTAGCTGATAGCCTGCGCGCTCAAATTGCTTAAGCAACCCATTTTCACCACCAAGATGTGAGGCTCCAACTGCAATAAATAGCTGATTATTATCTACTAGCTTATGTGCCCTATTGAAAAATAACTTATTACGATTAATTAAAAGTTTTTTCTTTATTTTAATCCACATACTTTTTGAAACAAGCTTACTTGTCAGATCCTCATTAATCTTTCTTATTTTATTTATATCCTGAGACAAATAAGCTGACATTAATTGCTCATAATCTTCTTCTTTTTGCTCCGATGATTTTTCCAGCACTTTTTCAAGAAAATTTATCTGCTCTTGAATAGAAAAATTATCTAACACCTGAAAATGCTCTTCTGATGTTTCAAGCCCCTTAATCCTTAAGCCCAAATCTCTTGCTTTAGTTTTAAGGAGATTATCCAGGTTAAAAGGAGTTATGGGTCTAGGTGAGTCAAAAATAACAGCTAATAACCATGGTTTCATTTTTAGGACCTTCTCAAATGACATTGTATGAAAATTGGCTAATAACTTAATTTTATCTAGGTCAGATTCATTGAAATATAGTGAATAATCAATGCTACTCATTGATAATAGCTTGGGATTTGATATTTCCATAGTCTCCATTAAAAATATTTTACTTGATTTAAGGGCTTCTATTACCTTTTTATTAATGTCAGAAACACGATTGTCATCCGTATGAATAGTGCCGTACAAGTAATGCTCAGATCCATTGGGTGATGTTAGCTTCCAAAAAATTGAATTTTCTTCAGCTCCTAGTGGGACCATAAAAAAAATTAAGGGCAAAAAAATTATTATTTTTTTATAAAAAAAATACATAAAGAATAAAAATTAGAGAAATTTATATGAGTTAGATAATAACAGCATTTTAATTGCTACATATCGTGTATCAAATTAAAAATCGGTTAAAATAATTATTCAATTTTAATTTAACGGGTAGCGATGAATTATCTTGATAAGAATATCTTAGAGAAGATACAGTTTTATGTAACCACTAAGTACCCATGTGGGTACATCAACGATAAAGAAGCGCGATCACTGGTGGCAACGCCTTATAAAAAAATTGATACCAATGCCTATTCAGACCTTATACAGCAAGGATTTAGAAGAAGTGGGCAATATGTGTATAAGCCTCAGTGTAATAAATGTACTGCATGTACGCCCATTAGAGTCTGTGTTGAAAAATTTAAGAAAAGCCAATCCCAAAAACGCATTCTAAAAAAACATTCTTTTGTTTCGACTAAAATATTGCCGCTTAATTTTGAAGAGGAACATTACAACTTATACGTAACTTATCAAAATAATCGCCATCGTCAGACATCAGAACCCAACAATGATATTGATGATTACAATGATTTCTTAATAAAAAGTAACGTAACTACTAAAATAATTGAATTTCGAGCTGAAGAAAAGCTATTGATGGTCACCATAGTAGATCAACTAAAAGATGGTATATCAGCTGTGTATACTTTTTATGACTGCAGTGATTCAAGGCTAAGTCTTGGCACTTATTCAATTCTCTGGTTGCTAAATTTCTGTAAAAATGAAAATTTTGATTATTTATATCTTGGTTACTGGATAAATGATAGTAAAAAAATGAAATATAAAATTAATTTCAAGCCTTATGAATTAATGATAAATGGCGCGTGGCAGGAATCCCCAAACCAAGCAACGTGATACAATTTCAGCATCTAGTAAAGAAATAATTCAAATGAAAAATATTCTTATATTTGGTGTGGGTCTAATTGGTGGTTCAATTGCTCTTAAGTCCAAACATACCAATTTATTTAAACAGGTAGTGGCCGTCGAAAGAAAAAATGGGACACCGCTATCCCCTTTTGTAGCCTCGGGTATGCTGGATCATATCTCAATTAATCTTGAGAATGATATTGCTAATGCCGATCTAATTATAATTGCAACACCTGTTGCACAAATCTATGAGATTTTAAAAAATATATACCCTTATTTAAAAGTAAATACAGTCATTACAGATGTTGGAAGTACAAAATCAAATGTAATGGGTGATGCAACAAAAGCTCTAAAGGAAAAATCCATACAATTTATTGGGTCACATCCTATCGCTGGCTCCGAAAAACATGGTCCTAAAGCAGCAATAATAGATTTATTTGAAGGTAAGAATATCATTGTGACACCACCAACTAAAGCACCAGACTTTATGAAGGAGAGAATAAATAAATTTTGGTCAACCATGGGAGGTCATATTACAGTTATGACACCCAAAGATCATGATGAAATTTTTTCAACCGTAAGTCATCTGCCTCATATATTAGCCTTTAGTTTAGTAAATCTAATCAATAACAATAATAATAAAGAAGCTCTTCTTAATTTTGCCGCTAGTGGGTTCCGTGACTTTTCAAGAATTGCAGCAAGCTCGCCTGAGGTATGGCGCGATATTTCAATCGCTAATAAAGATGCCATACTTAATGATTTAAAACTTTACCAAAATGAGCTCATTAAAATTATTGGCTTAATTAATAATGAGGATCAAGGGGGGCTAAAAAATTACTTTACAAATGCTAGCTCTACAAGACAAAGTTGGGTAGCTAAGAAAAATTGAATCAGAAAATTCTAAAGCCTGTAACAAAAGTGAATGGCCGTATTTCTCTGCCAGGATCAAAAAGTATCACAAATCGAATACTATTAATGGCCTCACTATGTAAGGGTCAAACAACTATTAATAACTATTTAAAATCTGACGACACTAGTTATATGATTGCGGCTCTCAAGACGCTTGATGTTATATTTGAGAGTACTGAAAATTCTCTTATAATGGAAGGTGTAAATCACAAATTTCCAGTTCTAGAAGCTAAGTTATTCTTAGGCAATGCCGGAACTGCTTTCAGGCCTTTGACAGCAGTCTTATCAATGATGGAAGGGAATTATGAGATGTCTGGGATACCCCGGATGCATGAAAGACCCATAAAAGACCTAGTTAATGCACTCGAACAAATTGGCGCCAAAATAAGTTATTTGGAAGCTTCAGGCTTTCCTCCTATAAAAATTTTACCTAGCAACATTACATACAAAACACCAATAAAAATAAGTGGAACAGTATCAAGTCAGTTTTTAACAGCTCTTCTAATAGCTTGCCCTCTTGCTAATCAGGAATTAACTATCGAAGTTGAAGGTGACCTTATCTCAAAGCCATATATTGATATAACCCTTAAACTTCTTGAAATATTTGGCATTCACTACAAAAATTCAAATTGGCAATCATTCAAACTAAATCGTGAATCTAATTATAAAAGCCCAGGAGAAATTTTGGTTGAGGGAGACGCTTCCTCAGCATCTTATTTTTTTGCTGCAGCAGCAATATTAGGCCAAATTGAGGTGAGTGGTATCAACGTAAATAGCATTCAAGGTGATTTAAAGTTTCTAAAAGTTATTAAAAAAATGGGAGCTAATATTGAATATCTTGAAAATTCAGTAAAAGTTACCTATAAAGATAAGTTAAAAGGACTAGATATAGATTGTAAAGAAATTCCAGATGCAGCAATGACATTAGCAGTAATGGCTATTTTTGCTAAAGGTAGAACAGTATTGCGAAATATTGGTAGCTGGAGAGTAAAAGAAACCGATAGAATTCACGCAATGGAATCTGAGCTAAAAAAATTAGGCGCTCATGTTACCTCAACAATTAACTCAATTTCAATTTCACCTCCTAGCGTCATTAATGATAATGTTGTAATTGATACATATGATGACCATAGAATGGCAATGTGTTTTGCATTGGTTACATTGGCCAATAAAACTGTCACCATTAATAACCCTGAATGTGTAAATAAAACCTATCCTGATTTTTTTCAAGATTTTAAAGCTGTTACCTCATGAGGTTACCAAAAATACCTTATTTAATAGCAATTGATGGTCCAGCAGGTTCTGGTAAAGGAACAATTGCAAAATTAATAAGTAAAAAACTTAACCTAAACTATTTAGATTCTGGGGCTATCTATCGAGTAATAGCATTCAGTGCCATTATAAATAATATTGCCTCAGATAAAGTTCTAAAATTAACCTCTCTTGTTGGAACCATTAATATGAAGTTTGAAGGAGAGGATGTATTACTAAACAATAAGGTAATCACAGATAAAATTAGATCCTCTGAAGTAAGTAAATTTTCATCTGAAATTGCAATACACCCAGAATTAAGAAATGAAATATTAAATCTTCAAAGAAGCTTTAATAGGGGAAATGGTTTGGTTGCGGAAGGCAGAGATATGACTACTGTAGTTTTTGTTAATGCTGACCTCAAAGTGTATTTAGATGCTAGTCCTTATAAAAGGGCCAACAGAAGATATAAACAGTTGATACAAAAAGGAAACAATGTTAATATTCAAGACCTTACTTCTGAAATTGAAGCAAGAGATAAGAGAGATACAGAAAGAAAAGCATCTCCATTAAAAATTGCTGATGAGGCAAAAATTTTAAACACTGATAACCTTACTATAGGTCAAACTGTCGATAAAATACTTACATTCATCAACTAAATTTTAGTATCAATGAGTCAAATTCATTGATTTTTATTAATTTGCCCATCGCATGTTGGGATTTATTGTTTAAAGGTTAAAAATATTAATGGCAACTACAGAAAAATTGAAGACTTCTGACACAGAAAGCTTTGCAGCATTATTCGAAGAAAGTATGGCGCTTAAAGAAATGCGTCAAGGCGAAATCATTACAGCAGAAGTAATATCTGTTGAAAGTGATTTTATTATTGTTACTGCTGGGCTTAAATCTGAAAGTGTAATTAAGACTGAAGAGTTCCTTGATGATAAGGGTGATACCGAGGTTCAGGTTGGAGATTTTGTTAAAGTTGCAATTGAAAAATTAGAAGACGGATATGGATCAACAATCTTATCAAGAGTTAAAGCCAAACAAATGCAAGCATGGCTGGATCTAGAAGATGCAATGAATGATGGAACGATCATCAAAGGCTATGTAAGCAGCAAAGTTAAGGGCGGACTAAGAGTTACGGTTAATGGCATTATGGCATTCCTTCCAGGCTCACTAGTTGATAGTAGGCCAGTAAAAGATACGACCCCATTTGAAAACAAAGAATGTGAACTAAAGATTATAAAAATTGATAGAAAAAGAAACAATGTTGTAGTTTCGCGAAAAGCTGTAATTGAAGAGCAGCAAGGTATAAACAGAGATTCTGTACTTGAAACGATTATTGAAGGTGCAACAGTTAAGGGCATCATTAAAAATATTACTGATTATGGCGCATTTGTAGATCTAGGAGGTATTGATGGGCTTCTACATATAACAGATCTTGCCTGGAAAAGAATTAAGCACCCCTCAGAAATATTAAGTGTAGGCGACGAAATTGATGCACGAGTCCTTAAGTACGATCAAGAAAAAAATCGTGTTTCATTAGGGTTAAAACAGCTTGATGAAGATCCATGGGTTGGTCTTAATAGAAGGTATCCAGTGAACACACGAATATTTGGTAAAGTGTCAAATCTAACAGATTATGGTGCATTTATTGAAATCGAAACAGGGATTGAAGGGCTTGTTCATGTATCAGAAATGGATTGGACAAATAAAAATATTCACCCTACTAAAGCTGTTCAATTAGGTGATGAGATAGAAGTTATGATCCTAGAAGTCGACGAAGGAAGAAGAAGGCTCTCATTGGGAATGAAACAATGTCAAGCAAACCCGTGGGATGAGTTTTCAACTAAACATAGTAAAGATGAAAAAATTTCTGGAAGTATTAAGTCAATAACTGATTTTGGTATTTTTATAGGTTTAGATGGAGGTATTGATGGATTAATACACTTATCAGACATTTCATGGACCGAGACAGGTGAAAATGCTGTTAAGAACTTTAAAAAAGGTGATGAACTTGAAGCGCTAATTATCTCAATAGATGTTGAAAAGGAAAGAATCTCATTGGGCATTAAACAGTTATCAGAAAACCCAAATCCAGAGTCTGATTCAACAACGACTAACGAGGTCGAGAAACCTGCTAAAAAACCTGCTAAAAAAATTGCTAAAAAAGATGCAGCAACCGATGAACCAAAAAATGGTGGGACTACAAGCCTTGGTGCACTATTAAAAGCAAAGCTTGATGATAAAAAATAAATGACCAAATCAAAACTCATCAACCTCCTAGCCGGTCGATTTTCTCAGCTAGTGCATAAGGATGCAGAACTTTCTGTAAAAACAATCTTAGATGTAATGAGTAATTCACTAATGAAAAAGCACAGAATTGAGATAAGAGGTTTTGGAAGTTTTAGCCTAAATTATAGACCACCAAGAATAGGAAGAAATCCGAAGTCAGGGGGAAAAGTTAATGTTCCAGAAAAATTCGTACCCCATTTTAAAGCAGGTAAAGAATTAAGAGCTAGAGTTGATAAATAATAAGTGGTTTAATACAAAAGCATATCTCCATAAAAGATATGCTTTTTTTTTAAAATTAAGAGTAATTTTTAATTATGGTTGAATTTGAATTTTGGTGGCTTCTAATAATTCCATTTTTTTTTGGTTTGGGGTGGTTTGCAGCTCGAATTGATATCGCCCAAATAATTTCAGAAAGCACAGACTTCCCTTCAGCGTATTTTAAGGGCCTTAATTTTCTTATAAAGAACCAGTATGAAAAAGCAGCAGAAGCTTTCAACCAGGCTGTTAAGATCAACAATGGATCACTAGAAATTCACTTTGTCTTAGGTAGTCTTTACCGAAGAACTGGTCAGCTTGATAAGGCTATTAATCTGCATATTGATTTACTTCAAACAAGAGAGCTGAACCAAAAACAACAAGAATCTGTTAAGGCAGAACTAGCGCTTGATTACTTTAAAGCTGGCTTATACGACCGATCAGAGGAGCTTCTCTTAGCCCTAAGGAAAAATAACTACCACCAATTCGCACTGAGTACATTACTTGATATTTATAGTAAGGAGCGAGAATGGAATAAGGCAATTACAATAGCTATTGAACTTGAAAAAATTTCAGGTGTATCGTTTAGGGAAAATATAAGTCATTTTTATTGTGAAATAGCGGTAGTGCAGATTCTTGAGAAAAACATTGATAAAGCAAACGAATCACTAGGAAAAGCTCTGAATGAATATAAGAAATGTGTTCGGGCAAACATTCTGCTAGGAGACATCTGTGAAGACGAAGAAAGATTTGAAGAGGCAATTTCATATTGGAAAAAAGTTGAGTACCAGCAACCTGATTACCTTGGTCTTGTAGCATCAAAAATTCTTAATGCTTACCAAAGATTAAACAAGATAAATGAAGGGCTAACAGTTTTGTCAGGCTACTATGACTTATATAAGCTTAAAACATTATTGAGTATTTTATATTCAGCAATTATGTCAAACGAGGGGCCTGAAAAAGCAGAGACTATTGCTCGTAACGAATTAATACAAAGGCCTAGTCTATCTGCTCTTGATCAGTTATTTGAGGCTCAAGCGATTGGTAAAACAAGCGAAATAAGTAATATTGAGCTAATACAACAAACAATTAAAAATGCGATTGGTGACAGACGTTTTTATTCTTGTAAAAAATGTGGATTTAAAGCGAGACAATTTCATTGGCACTGTCCAGCCTGCAATAGCTGGGAATCTCTTCCATCAGAGCCAATTGATATTATTATTGATAATAAAATCTAATGCTAAATAACGCTAAATTATTTATTGCATTCGATTTTAATGATGTAAATAATGCTAAAGAATTTTCTAAAAAACTGGACCCGCATCAGTGCGGGGTTAAAGTTGGTAAGGAACTTTTTACATCTGGTGGCCCAGCTATTGTCGAATGGCTCCAATCAAATGGTTTTAAAGTTTTTCTAGACCTAAAATTTCATGATATTCCAAATACAGTCAAAAAAGCTTGTTATGCAGCTTCAGAGCTAGGAGTATGGATGCTAAATGTTCATTCCCTAGGTGGAAATGAGATGTTAATTGCAGCCAAAGAAGGCGTTGATAAGTCGAATGAGAAGCCTCATCTAATTGCAGTAACGGTTCTAACAAGTATGAATAACAACGACCTAAATCAAATTGGAATTAATTATTCTGTAGATGAAGAGATATTGAAATTATCATTAAATGTAGCAGAGCATGAACTTGATGGGATAGTTTGTAGCGCGCGTGATATCAGTAAAATAAAATCTTCTCTTCCAAAGGAATTTATTTATGTAACGCCTGGTATTAGGTTAATGCAAGATCCGGAGGATGATCAAAAAAGGTCAATTTCACCAGAAGCTGCAATCAAGGAAGGCTCTAGTATTCTAGTTATAGGAAGGCCAATTACAAAAGCTAAAAATCCAGCACTTGTGCTGGATGAGATAATCAAAAAAATTAGCTAGGATTCTGGCTTAACATTAAATCAATATTAACCCTATCCAGCCTAGTCAAGAGGTGCTTGTAGTCAGAAATACTTTTTATGTTCTTATGAATAGTATCAATCGATTGGTAACTTGACTCCCCGTAAAATTCTGCAATTTTTGAGGTTAGATCTGGCATAACAGGTGAGTAGTAAATTGAGAGGACTCTAAAAGCTTGAAGAGCAGTAGAGCAAACCTGATGAAGCTGCGACATAGGAATATGCTCCGAATTGTTCTTTGCAAGAACCCAAGGCTCTAATCGATTGACATACTCATTTACCTTTTCAGTATAAGACATTAATAATCGATTTAATTTACTAAATAATCTTGCTTCATAAAGAAAAATAACCTCGTCTTTTATAGAAATTAAATCATCAACCATCGCCTTAGAATCGTGAATAGTAATTTCTTCAGTCGGCACTATATTATTATTGAAGTATTTTTTGATGAATCCAGAAGTTCTGCTAGGTATATTTATAAATTTACCAACTAAGTCACTATTAACCTTTACAATAAAATCCTCAAGATTTAAATCAATATCTTCCATTGAGTCATTCAGTTTAGAAAAATAATAATACCTTAAGTAATCAGGATTTTTTATAGTATCAAGATAGCTCCTTGCGGTGATAAAAGTACCTCTTGATTTTGACATCTTCTCACCATTAACAGTTAAAAATCCATGTGCAAAAATTCTTGAGGGTGTTCTGTATCCAGAAAATGAAAGTGTTGCAGGCCAAAATAAGGCATGAAAATATAAAATATCTTTACCGATAAAGTGAATTAACTCTGTCTGACTCCCCTCTTTCCAGTACTCATCAAAAGATAGTTTTTTTTCAATAGCCAACCTCTTAAAGCTAGCCATATATCCAATTGGAGCATCAAGCCATACATAAAAAAACTTTCCCGGTGCATCAGGAATTTCAAAGCCAAAATATGGTGCATCCCTTGAAATATCCCAGTCAGACAACCCAGACTTAAACCATTCATTTAGTTTATTGCTAGCTTCAAGTTGTAACGTTCCAGACTTTGTCCATTTTTCTAAAAATTCAGAGCACTCAGAAAGCTTAAAGAAGTAATGTTCCGTCTTTTTCTTTATGGGTGGAGTTCCTGAAATAACTGAATAAGCATCAATTAAGTCAGTTGGATTGTATGTTGTACCGCACTCCTCACAAGAATCTCCATATTGGTCTATTGCCCTACAATTTGGACACTCTCCCTTAATATAGCGATCAGGAAGAAACATTTTTTTCTGGGAATCATAGAACTGTTCAATTTCTTTTTTTTCAATTTTATTATTATTGGTTAATTCTTTATAAATAGACTCTGAAAGCTCTTTATTTTCAATTGAGTTAGTCGAATAAAAATTATCAAAAGAAACATTAAAATCTGAAAAATCCTTAGAATGTTCTTTATGAACTAAATCAACTAATTTCTCTGGAGTAATATTTTCTTTTTCTGCTCTTAGCATTACCGGAGTCCCATGAGTGTCATCAGCACAAACGTAATAAATTTCGTTGGGAACCATTCTCTGATATCTGCACCAGATATCAGTTTGGATGTATTCGACCAGATGTCCTAGGTGTATACTTCCATTAGCATAAGGTAAGGCTGATGTAACAAGAATTTTCCGCATTGAATTCAATCGAGAGATTAGTTAAATAATGGATTATTCTATCAAATTACCAACCTAATCACATTACTTAAAAATTTATTCTAGAAAGAAACTATTTATGAAAAATGAAATAAAAGAAATATTGCTTAACTTAAAATACGTAAATTATACAAAAAATTTTATAAATGAAAAAAATATTAGCTCTATCTTAATCAAAGAAGATAAAGTTGAAATTTCTATTGAATTAAATTTTCCGATTGTTCTTTTATCTAAGGAATTTAAAGTACTTATAGAGGAATCATTAATAGATCTAGTCAAATTACCACTTAAAATTAATTTAACTCAAAAAATTAAAAGCCATCAAGCACAAAAAGGAATTAGTAAAATTGATGGGGTAAAAAATGTGATTGCAGTTGCTTCCGGTAAAGGCGGTGTTGGTAAATCATCAACTGCTGTAAACATTGCGTTAGCTTTGCTTAATGAAGGGGCTAAAGTAGGTATATTAGATGCGGATATTTATGGTCCAAGTCAGCCCCAGATGTTAGGAATAAATCAGAAGCCTGAAAGTAAAGATGGTAAATCAATGGAACCACTGATTGCTCATGGTCTTCAGATAATGTCTATCGGATTTCTTGTTGACCAGGAAACACCTATGATCTGGAGGGGCCCTATGGTTACAAGTACCCTCGAGCAACTTCTAAAAGAAACTAATTGGAGTGATCTTGATTATTTAATTATTGATCTTCCACCGGGTACAGGTGATATTCAGTTGACGTTAGCTCAAAAAATTCCAGTAACCGGGGCAATAATAGTTACTACACCTCAAGATATTGCATTATTAGATGCCCGTAGAGGACTAAAGATGTTTGAAAAAGTAAACGTTCCTATAATTGGTATCGTTGAAAATATGACAACACATATATGCTCAAATTGTGGCCATGAAGAGCATATTTTTGGTCAAGGGGGAGGGGATAAAATGTCAGCAGATTACAACACTCTTTTGCTAGGAAGCCTTCCATTAGACATTTCAATAAGAGAGCATTTAGATAGTGGTAACCCATCAGTATCGACTGACCCAAATAGTAAAATTTCAAAAATATACCAGGCTATTGCTCAAAAAGTTGCCTTTAAGGTTTCAGAATTAACAGAAGACCATAGTGGTAAATTTCCAAATATTGTTATTAAGAATGATTAATTAATGTCATAGGTTAATATTTTTACATTGTTCGTAGCAGAAATTAATGAGGCAGGCGTTGTAATAATATTTTCCCATAAACTAAAAGCCTTAGCTTTATTTTTTCCAGCAACTAGGAAGATAACGTCCGTAGTATTACTTAAACTTTTAATTGTTAATGAAACTCTTTCACTTGGTGCCTTTGGAGCATTGAACACAGGAATAACGAGGCGATCTTCATCATATAAATGCCCAGGAAATAAACTTGCAATATGTCCATCTTCACCAAACCCTAATAAAACTAAATCAAATTGTTCAACTTTTTTAATAATATTCTCGTATTGCTCAGCCGCTTTAATATTACCGATCTCACCTGGAATAGGAAAAATTTGAGCGGAAGGAATCTCAGACTTAGTAAGCCAGCTATCGTTAGCCATTAAACTATTTCTATCAGGATGATTGATCGGTAAACATCGCTCATCTCCGAAATAAACGTACCATGCTGACCAGTTAGTATCAGCATTTGATAATTTAGAATAAATAGCCCTGGGAGTTCCTCCTCCACATAAGACAATTGAGAAAAATCCTTTTTTATTTATAGCCTTATTCGCTAAATCAATTATTAATGATACAGCTAAATCATCAAGCTCAGCCTTTTGGTCAAATGATTGTCGAATAATATTATTTGTTGTCATGTATCTCTCAGAATTAATAAAATTTTTATGTTGGTATTTGCTATAATTAAAGCGTTAGAAATTTACATAAAAATAATCCAAAAGATTAACAAATTTTACACTTTTACAAAAGGAATAAAATGAAAATTGCAATGCTAGGTCTAGGGAAAATGGGTGGAAATATGGCTGCGAGACTTATTCGTAATGGAGTTTCGGTTGTTGGGTACGATAATAATCAATCTGTAGTGAAAGAGCTTATGGATACCGAAAATTTAATTGGTGCAACCTCTGTTGAGGATACTCTTTCGAAATTAGATGAACAAAAAATTATATGGATGATGCTGCCAGCAGGAGAAATTACGGAAAAACAAATTAACGATCTAATTCCCCAATTAAGTCCAGGTGACATTATTATTGATGGCGGAAATTCAAATTACAAACAAAGCGTCAAAAGAGGTAAGTTGCTTGATGAAAATAAAATTGGATTTATGGATTGTGGCACCTCTGGTGGTGTATGGGGGCTCGATAACGGCTATTGTTTGATGGTTGGAGCAACACCTGAGGTCGCAAAAACAGTCGAGCCTGTTCTTAAAGCATTGGCAGTTACACCTGAAACAGGTTGGTTGCATGCAGGACCAGTAGGCTCCGGTCACTTTACAAAAATGATTCATAATGGGATTGAGTATGGGATGATGGAATCATTTGCAGAAGGCTTAGAATTATTAAAAGGGAAGGAAGAGTTTAATCTTGATATTGCCCAGATAACTGAATTATGGCGACACGGGTCAGTCGTCCGAAGTTGGTTATTAGATCTTACAGCAGAAGCATTAAAAGCTGATCAGACGCTAGATGAAATAGCCCCCTATGTTGCAGATTCCGGAGAAGGTAGATGGACTGTTGTGGAATCAATTGAACAAGGTATTCCGTGTCCTGTTCTTACTCTTGCTCTTCAAGTTAGATTTAGAAGTCAAGAAAAGCAAAAAGGATACGGCTACAAAGTCCTTTCAACTATGCGAAATGCATTTGGTGGGCATTTAATGAAGAAGAAAGGTTAATAAATTGATGGAAAACTCAACTTTAGTTTTATTTGGTGCAAAGGGAAATCTTTCAAGGGTAAAACTTGTTCCCGGACTATTTCATTTGGATGAATCAGGGCAGCTTCCTGATGGTATGAAAATACTATCTGTTGGCAGGCAAGCTTCAACCCAGGATGAGTGGAAAAAAGAAATTAAAGAGATGCTTGATAAAAAATTTAAAAATGGTTATTGCGAGAAAACATATAAACGATTTATTGAGCGGAATATATATCATGCAAACCTAACAGAAGACCCAGAAGCCTTCCAAAAATTTTCTAATAAATTAAATGAAGAAAATTTATTTTCTCAAAATCTTGCTTTCTTTTTATCGGTTAGACCATCTGATTTTGCATTAATCGTAGATCAACTAGCTGATGTAGGATTATTAGATCAAACTAATGGATGGAAACGAGTATTAATTGAAAAACCTTTTGGGACAAATCTTAAAAGCGCAATTGACCTTCAGGAGTCAATTTCAAAGCATTTAAATGAAGATCAAATATATCGGATTGATCATTATCTAGGTAAATCAGCATTACAGAATATTCTTGTTACTAGGTTTGCTAACTCAATTTTAGAGCCTATATGGAATAGTTCTCATATTGATCATATACAGATCACTAACCACGAAATTCTTGGGGTGGGCGATAGAACAACATTCTATGAATCTACCGGCGCACTTCGTGACATGATTCAAAGTCATTTATTACAGATGATGGCCTTAACAACAATGGAACAACCAAAGTCATTTTCTCCAAATGATATTAGGAAGGAAAAAATTAAACTCCTTGAATCTATAACACCAATTAATCAAAATAATTTCAAGAATCATGCTTTTAGAGCCCAATATGCTGCGGGAGAAATAAAAGGCGAAGGCAAGGTAGATAGTTATCTAAGCGAGGTTAGTAATCAGGATAGCATTACTGAAACTTATGCCGCGGTTAAAATATTTATTGATACCCCAAGATGGAAAGGTGTCCCAATCTATCTTAGAACTGCAAAACGATTGAGTAGCAGCGGAACAAATATTTCAGTAAAATTTAAAAATAGAGACTCATTAATTGGTGATAATAATAATTGGGTTGTCTTCAATATTCAGCCAAAAGAAAGCACTAGTATTGAAATAACCACAAAAACACCTGGCCTTAATGAAAATGAACTCAGATCTACGAATCTTGAAGGATTAAATCGTATTGATGGCGATGAAAGTATTGATGCCTATGAAACACTTATGCTTGACCTTATAAGCGGTAATCAGTCTAGATTCTTGCATATTGATGAAGTTAAAGCTCAATGGAAATTTGTTGATCCCATTATTGATTTCTGGAAAAATAATAAAGTTAAGCTTGATCAGTATAATTCTGGAAGTTCAGACCCAGACTCATCTAGAATTATCTTTGAAGATCCAAGTCAATTCTGGCGATAAAATTTCATAAACGAGATATGAGTGCGCATTAAAAAATCTTATACAATTTAAAGAGTTAATTAATATTAAGGAGTTTAGATGACCATAAAATCTGATAAATGGATAAGAAGAATGGCTGAAGAACATCAAATGATCAGCCCTTTTGAACCCCAAATGGTTCGTGAGAAAGAAGGTGAAAAAATTGTTTCCTATGGCACATCTAGTTATGGTTATGATATTCGTTGTGCACCAGAGTTTAAAGTCTTTACAAATATTAATAGCACCATTGTTGATCCTAAACAATTTGACCCAAATTCGTTTGTAGAGTTTAACAATGACTACTGTATTATTCCTCCTAATTCATTTGCTCTGGCAAGGACAGTTGAATACTTCAAGATACCACGAAGCGTTTTGACTGTTTGTGTTGGTAAATCAACATATGCTCGTTGCGGAATTATCGTAAATGTAACCCCTTTTGAGCCTGAGTGGGAAGGTTATGTCACATTAGAATTTAGTAATACAACACCATTACCTGCAAAAATTTATGCGGGGGAAGGTTGTGCACAAGTATTATTTTTTGAGTCTGATGAAATTTGCGAAACATCCTATAAGGATCGTGGTGGTAAGTATCAAGGTCAAACAGGCGTAACCTTACCAAAAATCTAAAAATAAATTACAAAAATATATAAATTTAAAATATAATTCTTTTTTTTAAAATTATATAAGGAGTAATAGCATTGGAATACTGGGGATATCATTTAATATTGGATTGTAAAAATGGTGAATTAGAAAAAGTAAAGTCACCTGATAATATTAAGAATTTTGTAAAAGAATTAGTCAAAGAAATAGATATGATTGCTTGGGGTGATCCAAAATTAGAACATTTTGCTACCCATAACGCAGATGCAGCAGGATATAGCCTTGTTCAGTTAATAGAAACTTCGTCAATAACTGGCCATTTCGTAGATAAAAATGGCGATAGTTACATTGACATTTTTAGCTGCAAAGCTTTTGATATAGAGACTGCAAAATCAGTAGTAAATAAATATTTTTCGCCTAAACAAATTAAGGTTACATATTTAACTAGGCAAGCCTAATAATTAAGTAATCCTCTCATACTTTAAAAAAGAAAACTTTAAATTATCATCCGTGATTAAATCTTCCCGGCCTACTTCTCTCCATTCCTGCTGATTGTAGTCCGGAAAGTATGCATCACCTTCAAAATTACCCTCAACTTTTGTAACATACATATGGGTAGCAATAGGCAAGGCTATTTGATAAATTTGCTCGCCCCCAATAATGAAGGTCACAGGCGCCTCAGCTGTCATAAAAATTGCTTTTTCTAATGAATCTACAACTTCTACGCCATCAATTTTTAAAGAATTATCTCTGCTAATTACAATGTTATCTCGATCTTTTAGTGGTTTACCAATTGAATCATATGTCTTTCTTCCCATAATTATAGGATTGCCCAGTGTAATATTTTTGAAATTTTTTAAATCAGCAGATATGTGCCATGGTAATTTATTTTTTAAACCAATCACATAGTTATCAGACATTGCAACAATGATAGAAATTTTTTTCACTAAATAGCCACCTGTGCTTTAATTAATGGATGGGGGTCATACCCTTCAAGGGTAAAATCATCAAAGGTATAGGTAAAGATATCATTCACTGATTGGTTTATTTTTATAGTGGGAAGAGCTTTAACTTTTCTTGTAAGCTGTTCCTTAACATGGTCAGTATGATTTAAATAGATATGTGCATCACCAAGAGTGTGAATAAATTCACCAAGTTTTAAACCGCAAACTTGTGCCACCATCATAGTTAATAAAGCATAGGATGCTATGTTGAATGGAACTCCTAAGAAAATATCAGCACTCCGCTGGTACAGCTGACAGGATAATTTCTTATCAACTATATAAAATTGAAAAAATGCATGGCAAGGAGGAAGCTTCATATTTTCAATATCACCAACATTCCACGCTGAAACAATTAACCGTCGGGAGTTAGGATTATGTTTTATTTGGTCAATTAGAATTTTTATTTGATCTATTGATTGATTATTTGATGAGGACCAGCTTCTCCATTGATGACCATATACTGGACCTAGATTTCCATTGGAATCAGCCCACTCATTCCATATTGAAACACCATTGTCTTGCAGGTATTTTATATTTGTATCACCTGATAAAAACCACAAGAGCTCATGAATTACAGACTTTAAATGAATCTTTTTTGTAGTCAACAAAGGAAATCCAGCGTCTAAATCAAATCGCATTTGATAACCAAAAACAGATAATGTACCAGTGCCTGTTCGATCCTCTTTTTTGATTCCATCACTGATTACATGGTTTAAAAGATCAATATATTGCTTCATCTAAGTTTTTTCTCGAATAAATGATCTAATGAGATCCACATCATTGTCTAGTATCTCTAATTTTTGTTTTAGCAGCTCAATATCTTTTAATCCTTCAGGCCTTTCTGGTTTCTTACCTGTCGCCTCTAATATCGACTGTTCAAACTTTATTGGTAAAGCCGTTTCTAGGACAATCATCGGTGTATCTTGATCAATGTGATCGAGCGCAGCTTTGATACCATCGGCGGTATGAGGGTCAATCATAATTCCAAACCTCTCAAAATAATTTGATATTAATTTAATTCTATTTGTATGTTGACTTGAGGATGAAATAAATCCAAAGCCACTAATTAGATCAAACTCATCTTCAGACAGCTTAAATGAACCACCCTGATCAACCTCTTTCCAATAACTTGATAATTGAACTGAATCTCTTCCTAATAAATCAAAAATAAACCTTTCGAAATTTGATGCTTTAGAAATATCCATTGAGGGACTAGAGGTTTGAAAGGTACCTTCAGATGACCGTGGCTGATAATTTCCAGTTTTAAAAAATTCATCTAAAACATCATTCTCATTAGTTGCAACAACCAAATTTCTTATTGGTAGACCTGTCATTCGAGCTATATGACCTGCACAAATATTTCCAAAATTTCCTGTTGGTACAGTGAAGTCGACAAGATTCTTGTTGTCTGTAGTTATATCAAAATACCCTTTAAAGTAATAA
>MDTF01007326.1_pt1 | contig 22654 bp, 18 predicted proteins | sample 811191 | NCBI WGS metagenome assembly MDTF01 (sample SAMN05326649, study PRJNA326480) | marine metagenome | isolation source: seawater | place: Southern Ocean | collected 2011
AAAAACAGCATGCACAAAAGAAGAACGCGAATACCTACTAAATATTTATAACAGTAACTTTCGACATCAAATAAGTGATTCCAATATTAGCTCTGAGTTTAGTGGCCTGCGCCCAATTGTAGCGTCGCACGTTAGGCCAAAAGAGTCATATTTTAGCGTTGCAAGCAGAGAGGCAGCGGTGGAGGTTGTTGATAAATTAATAACTGTTTATGGAGGCAAGTGGACCTCAGCGCCATCGTTGTCCCATAAAGTTGTAAGAAAAATTAAAAACTAAGGAGTCTTTATGATTAATTTTGCACTGGTTGGATGCGGGCGAATATCGAAGCGGCATAGTGAACTTTTAGGTGAGAATCAGATTGCAGGTGCGCAACTCGTGGCCGTTTGTGACAAAATCGTTAGCAAGGCTCAAGTGATAGCTGACAAATATAGTATTCCAGTATATTCCTGTTTTCATGACATGATGAAGGCAGAAAAAATTGATGTGGTGGTGGTGCTGACCGAGAGTGGACTGCATGCGCAGCATACTATTGAGCTTGCACCTTATGGCGCCCATGTGGTCGTTGAAAAACCGATGGCATTAACGCTAGATGATGCAGATGCGATGATTGAAGCGTGTGATAAGCACGGTGTAAAGCTATTTGTTGTTAAGCAAAATCGATTTAATGTTCCAATTGTCCAGCTCAGAAAGGCGCTAGATCAGGGAAGATTTGGAAAACTGATTATGGGAACTGTTCGAGTCAGATGGTGTAGGCCGCAAGCGTATTATGATCAAGATTCTTGGAGAGGAACCTGGGCTTATGACGGCGGTGTTCTTACAAATCAGGCGAGCCACCATGTCGACTTGTTGGAGTGGATGATGGGTGACGTTGAATCAGTCTTTGCAAAAAGCAAGCGAGCGCTAGTAGATATCGAGGCGGAAGATACGGCGGTAGTAATTTTGAAATTTCGAAGTGGCGCTTTGGGTGTTATTGAGGCTACTACTGCAATTAGGCCGAAAGATCTTGAGGGATCAATCTCTATTTTGGGTGAAACCGGGAGCGTAGAAGTTGGTGGGTTTGCCGTTAACGAAATGAAGACATGGAATTTTACCGAGACGCATGAGGAAGATAGTGAGGTAATTGACAAATATTCGGTCAATCCGCCAAACGTTTATGGCTTTGGACATCAGGCGTATTATGAGCATGTGGTTGATTGCCTTGATAATGAAACTGCACAACTTGTTGATGGATTACAGGGTAGAAAAAGTCTCGAGTTGATTAATGCGATTTATGAGTCTATCGAAACCGGTGAAGAAGTTAGCCTTAGATTTATTCCGAAGTATTCTAAATTAGGTTTGTTATGAGCGCCCCCGAGGTACTACCAGCAAAAATTCAAGATGTTGATTTTGGTGATAGAGTGAGAGTTGTGGAACCTTGCAATCTATATGGTTGTGTCTTGGGTAATGATGTCTTTGTAGGTCCATTTGTTGAAATTCAGTCTGAGGTAGTAATAGGTGCCCGTACTAAAATACAGTCACATTCTTTTATATGCTCCTTGGTGTCTATAGGGAAGGACTGTTTTATAGGGCATGGAGTTATGTTTATCAATGATGTATTTTCAATAGGACATCCCGCCAATGGTGACAAGGCTGAGTGGCGTCATACATGTATAGGTAATAATGTGTCTTTAGGTAGCAATTGTACGGTTCTTCCCGTAAGTATATGCGACAACGCAGTTATAGGTGCAGGTTCGGTGGTAACAAAGGATATCGTCAATCCAGGAATATATGCAGGCAATCCGGCAAAGTTATTGCGATGAATTGAGTCGTAGGCAAATAATGTCAAGGGTAGTGAAAGTGGCAATCTGCTTTGGCCGAAGAGGTTACAGAAGTTCCAAAAACGTGAAACCACCCTTTGGGTATTTATATATTTACAAATTATAGGAGTGCAGGTCATCCACGTAAAATTTAATGATCTAAACAGACAGTATCTTGACATAAAAGAAGATGTCGATTCTGAGATAAAAGATATGCTGAAAAACTCATCATTTGTTGGTGGCCAAGATGTTGAGATGTTTGAGACAGAGTTCGCCCAGAAGATGTGTTGTGATTTTTCTGTAAGTTGTGGTAACGGGACAGATGCTCTTCATATAGCTTTAAAAGCTCTAAAAATTACAGTTGGTGATGAAGTGATTGTGCCAGCACATACTTGGTTTTCGACGAGTGAGGTTGTCGCATCTGTTGGCGCCACGCTAGTTTTTTGTGACACAGAAGAACATTCATGCCTGATAGATCCTGAAGCTATTGAGCAGTTAATTACAAAAAATACGAAATGTATTATACCTGTTCATCTTTTTGGTCAGTCAGCTAACATGAGTCGTATTCTCGATATAGCAAAAAGATATAACTTGAAAGTGATTGAAGATTGCGCACAAGCTCACCTGGCTCAACATAAAGGCTGCCTAGTTGGCACTATGGGTGATATAGGGACTTTTTCTTTTTACCCAGGCAAAAACCTTGGAGCTATGGGTGATGCTGGCGGCCTTGTTACAAATAATAAAGAGATGTATTTATGGATGAAAAAATACGCAAAACATGGATCCTTAACAAAAGGCGCGCATGAATTCGACGGAATAAATAGCCGCCTTGATACATTCCAAGCAAAGATATTGCGTATTAAGCTTAGGCATTTGTTGACGTATACTGATAGGCGAAGGAAGATTGCCGTGAGATATAATCAAGGACTTGCATGTGTTGGCGATATTGAGATTGTAAGAGAAGGCGAAGGCGGCCACCACGTTTATCATTTGTATGTCATTAAGACCTCTAAGCGAGATGAATTAAAGCTCCATCTTGCAGAGATGGGAATTGAGACTATTATCAGTTACAAGACCGCACTTCCGTTCACTGACGCTTATAAAGACAGAGGGTTCACAGAATTAGATTTCCCAAACGCATATAACAATCAAAACCTTATCCTTTCGCTACCGATCTTCCCAGAAATGTTGGATCAGGAAGTTGACTATGTAATTAAACAAATACAGAGTTTTTATGTTGCGTAAAGTCTGGTTGATAAAGATGGAGGAGGACCTGCCGATTGATGTAGACCCCTACCCCCATAGAATGTCGGTAATAGCCGATGTTTTGGGTAAAGAGTTTTGTGTTACTCGATTTGCCTCGCAATTGAACCACAAAAAAAATAAATTAAGAGACTCTACTGGTAAATTAGCAATCGAGAAAAACTATGAGTTACACCTGATCAAATCATTTTTTGGATATAAAAATAGTAAATATCTTCGATTTTTTCATATATACTTTAGTGCAATTCAGCTATTAACTGCTTTTATTAGGGCTAAGGAGAAGCCCGATCTAATTATTTGCGCTATGCCTAGTCCTGTTAATTGTTTTGTAGCAGCGGTTTATAAGAAGTTATTTTCAAAAAGAACAAAATTGATTTTAGATACTAGAGATCTTTGGCCGGAAATACTTTCAGATGAGCTGAACCACTCTTTCGGTGCTAAATGTCTTACTTGGGTTATGAATATAGAGCTCAAGTATGCTGTAAAATATAGCGATGGTTTTTTAGGCATAACAGATTATTTTTCTACTTATCTTAGCCGATACGCTGAATCTGAGATACCTTCTCAAACATTTTATCTTTTGCCAAAGCGGTCGTCACAAGATACGTTAATTACTGACCAATATATATTCAATGTCCCTCTGAGCGATAAGCTAGTTTTTGTCTTTGGAGGTACGATTAGTAAGACTTCTTACAAAGAGCTGCGTCGTTTTATGCAGCTATTCCCTGACAGTGACGACCGTGTGCTGCTAATATGCGGTGAAGGCTATCACTATAAAGACTTGCAGGCTCTAAATACTCAAAAAAATATTCATATTCTCGGTCATCTTGATTACACTAAATTTAACTATATCAAGGCAATGTCAAGCTTCGGTCTTATTTGTGTGGAAAATCGAAACGATTACAAAAATTCTTTATCTAATAAGTTTTTTGATTATCTGTTTTCGGAGCTCCCTATAATAACAAATGTTGATGGGCTTCTTTCGAAAACTATTATTCATAATAATATTGGCTTCGTGTATAGGACAGACGACGATCTTAGATCTCTACTTCGTTCAGATGAGATTAGCTCTGCAACGGAATTGAGTACGTTAAAAAGTAATGTAAAAAATTGTGGTAAGACTGTATTTTGTGAGAATGCAAATAATGAAAATCTAACAGGTTTTGTTCACAAAATTTTACATTAATGTAATCGAAGTTTTCGGCGGGATTAACTTAAGAGTAATATCGATTTCAGGTTTGGTCAGCAAAACAGCGATTGACGCTTTAGTTTTGACTAAATATATTTGCGATCTTGCGAAAGTCTCGCTAAAAACAAGTAACGGGGAAGATACCCTAGTGCAGGCCGTGAGGGATTGCTTTCCGTTTTCAGGAGTATCACTTGCCATCGCACAAATGTTACTTAACATTATTTAATTGGGAATTACAACGTTATGGATGCTAACAAGAAAATCGCAATCATTGGTCTTGGTTATGTAGGGCTTCCTCTGGCGGTGGAGTTTGGAAAGACTCGATCAACTCTTGGATTTGATGTAAACATAGCCAGAATTCGAGAGCTAAAAAAAGGTGTTGATAGCACCCTTGAGGTAGATGGAGCAGGCATGAACCGCGCGGTTCATTTAGAGTTTTCATCCGATGTTGACGCTCTAAGGGCGTGTAGTATTTTTATTATTACGGTGCCCACGCCAATTGATGATGTAAATCGCCCCGACTTAACACCAATTATAAAGGCGAGTGAGACAGTGGGTAAATCACTCAAGATTGGCGACATTGTTATATATGAGTCCACGGTTTTCCCAGGTTGCACAGAAGAAGTCTGCGTACCTATTCTGGAAAAATTGTCTGGCCTCACCTACAACAAAGACTTTTTTTGTGGGTATAGCCCCGAAAGGATTAATCCTGGTGATAAGATCAATACTCTTACAAAAATTACAAAAATCACAAGCGGCTCAACGCCTGAAGCTAGCTTTGAAATAGATAACCTTTATAAAAGCATCATTACAGCAGGCACGTTTAAGGCCTCAAGCATCAAGGTAGCTGAAGCAGCTAAGGTAATTGAAAATACTCAGAGGGATTTAAATATTGCCTTAGTTAATGAGTTGTCGGTGATCTTTGGTCGGCTTGGTATAGATACTTTAGATGTACTTGAAGCTGCGGGGAGCAAGTGGAATTTTCTTCCATTCAGGCCAGGCCTGGTCGGAGGACATTGTATTGGGGTAGATCCATATTATCTGACACATAAAGCAGAGCAAGTAGGATATAACCCACAGGTCATCTTGGCAGGCCGGAGAATTAACGACAATATGGCTCAATATATGGTGAAAAAAGTTGTCCAAAAAATGCTCAAAAATGGTATTGATGTTACCAAGAGCACCGTGGGTGTGATGGGTGTAACATTTAAAGAAAATTGTCCTGATATACGTAATAGTAAAGTGATTGATATTATCGCTGAGTTAAAAAATTGGAATATTAAGGTTGTGGTGGTGGACCCTTGGGCAGACCCTGCAGAGGTTGAGGCTGTATATGGCTTTTCGCTTGGTGCAATTAGCAGTAAAGACAAGGTTGATTCGTTAATTGTTGCAGTTGGACATAACGAGTTTCGGGACTTGGAGCCGGAGGAGCTTAGAGGGTATTGCCGGGGGAATGTTCCAGTGCTGGCCGACGTGAAATCCTTGTATGATAGGAGTGCGCTTGGTGCTCAAAACTTTTCAGTGTTCCGTCTTTGAAATTTGTTGTTAGCTATTAAGGGTTTTATATGAAAAAAAATATTGCTGTTGTTGGTTGTGGTCACTGGGGGAAAAACCTGGTGCGGAATTTTGCTGAGCTAGGCGCTTTGGCTGCTGTATGTGATCCTAATATTGAGTTAGCTCAATATTACGCTAAGCAATATAAAGTAAATAAATTATCTTTTTCTGAAATCATAAATGATGCGAGTATCGAGGGTGTGGTTCTTGCTGTACCAGCACCCCTTCATGCATCAATGGCTTGCGAGGCTGCTAGAGCAGGAAAACATATATATGTTGAAAAACCCTTGGCTTTAAATCAAGTAGATGCTGAAAAGATGATTGCAGCTGCATCAGAATACAAAGTGAAGCTTATGGTTGGGCATCTGCTTCAGTATCATCCTGTGTTTGTAGCTCTTCGTAAGCTTGTTGAATGTGATGAGTTAGGAGAAATACAGTATATTTATTCGAACCGACTTAGCTTTGGTAAGGTTCGATCAGAAGAAGATGTTATTTGGAGCTTTGCGCCCCATGATATATCGATGATTTTGGCGTTGGTACGTCAAGAGCCTCTGCTTGTAAGAACAGAGAGTGCAAATATTCTGCAAGCAGACATAGCGGACACTGCAACCTTGCATATTGAATTTGAATCTGGCTTAAAAAGTCATATTGCAATTTCATGGCTGCATCCATACAAAGAACAAAAACTTGTAGTGGTGGGAAAAAAAGGCATGGCCGTTTTTGATGATAACAGGGCTTGGGATGAGAAGTTGGCTTTCTATGGTCATACTACGGAGCGTGCAAATGGAGTGCCCGTTTTGAGGAAATCTGAAGTTACCTATATTAAAGTTACTGAGTCTGAGCCCCTAAGAAATGAATGTCAGCATTTCACCGACATAGTCAACTCTGACCTCGCTCCACTGACCAATGGGCACGAAGGAATGAGTGTGCTCAATGTACTGTCGGCCGCGTCGGCGTCACAAAAAATGAATAAATCATGCGGAGTAGGTCAAAATGTCGAATGTTAACAAAAACGCCACCATCCATGTTTCGTCTTATATCGATGAGAATGTCAGCATTGGAAGCGGAACCAAAGTCTGGCACTTTAGTCATATTTTGAGTAACTGCGTAATTGGAGAGGATTGCTCTCTTGGTCAGAATGTCGTTGTTGGCCCTAATGTAGTTATTGGGAATGGTGTGAAAATACAGAACAACGTTTGTGTTTATGAGGGCGTTACGCTCGAAGATGACGTTTTTTGCGGCCCTTCTTGCGTTTTTACAAACGTGAACAACCCTCGATCTGAGGTTGTGAGAAAAGATGAATATCGTAAGACCATAGTAAAACGTGGCGCCTCCATAGGAGCAAATGCCACTATTGTGTGTGGTCATAACTTAGGAACTTACTGCTTTATTGCTGCAGGGGCGGTTGTGACGAAAGAAGTGCCTGATTATGCATTGATGGCGGGAGTGCCAGCAGAACGAATTGGATGGATTAGTAAAGCTGGGGGGCGACTTAATGAAAGTTTAGTGTGCCCAATAGAGGGTACCCTGTACCGAAAAGTGAATGAATTTCAAATTGAGGAAGTCACAGAATGAGTGAGTATACTGCTCCAACACAATTTATCGATCTCGCCGCACAGCAAGCATTAATTAGACCTCTGTTGGAGTCTGCTATTTTGAAGGTTTTGGACCATGGTCAATATATAATGGGTCCCGAAGTGAGGCAATTGGAGTCCGAGTTGTCTTCATTTACTGGAGCTAAACACTCACTTACGTGCGCCAATGGCACTGACGCATTGTCGTTGGTCTTGATGGCTTGGGGTGTTGGCATTGGTCATGCAGTGTTTGTTCCCTCATTTACCTATGTCGCCACCGCAGAAGCTCCTGCCCAGTTAGGAGCTACTCCTATACTAGTCGATGTTTGTGAAGATACATTTAACATTGACCCACAAAGTTTACGACAAGCTGTTATGGATTGTAAAAAGTTAGGTCTGAAACCAAGTGTCGTTATTTGTGTCGATCTTTTTGGTCAGCCTGCAGATGTTGACGAAGTTTCCGAAATAGCGCACGAGAACTCTATGAAGGTTTTAGTAGACGGAGCGCAAAGTTTTGGAGCAACCTCTAATGGCAGACCGGTTGGTTCGATGGGTGATGCCACTACGACGAGCTTCTTTCCAGCAAAACCACTAGGATGTTACGGTGATGGAGGTGCTATTTTTACCAATAACGATAACGATTTTGAGTTAATAAATTCAATTAGATTACACGGTAAAGGTACCGAAAAGTACGATAACGTCAGAATCGGATTGAATTCCAGACTTGACACACTGCAAGCAGCGATCCTTCTGGAAAAATTAAAAATTTTTCCAGAAGAGCTGGAGCTACGAAGGAAAGTAGCTAAAAATTATAGTCTAGGTCTCTCTGCGTTGGTAAAAGTACCGTTGATAAAAGATAATCATGAAAGTGCTTGGGCGCAATACACCCTTATTTGCAATTCAAGACAATCCTTGCAGGATGGGCTTAGAGACAGGAAGATTCCAAGCGTTGTTTACTATCCTAAACCCTTACATCAGCAGTCAGGTTATGCTCATTTTCCAAGAGTTAGTTCGGGATTGAAAGTCTCTGATTCGCTGGCGAACAATGTGCTTAGCCTACCTATGCATCCATATCTAGAAGAGGAAACTCAAAAAGCAATTATTGAAACCATTACCAAGTTATGCCGATAAAACTAAGTGTAGACAAAGTTGCCGCTTGCTTTTACGCATTTTTTTTATTGACTGTTGTTTTACAATTAACGAGATCAGTATATGTTGACATCTATTCTATTGGATTTGGAACGATACATGTATTGTTGAACCAGGTCTTAGTCCTGACGAGTACATTACTTGTACTCTGGGGAATGCACAAAAACTCAGTATATGTGTTCCCTACAATATTCTTGCTGCTGTTTCTGGTTTATGCTGCGTTGGTCGTGCAGGTCACCTCAGACTATTCTGTTGTCGATTTTCTTTTAGCCCGCGATGGATTGTTTCTTTGGTCAGTAATCGGGTCCGGCTGTGGAATAGCGATATCATTTTTTCAAGACTTTTTCGTCGGTAATAAATCGATTTCGCTAAACACGGTATCGAGAATTATGGTTTTTGTAATGCCATTACCCTTAATTTTCATTCTTATTGAATATTTTAATGCCCCCCAACCAACACTTAGCTATCAAGGTGCGACCGACAGTGCGATTATTTTATTTAGTTTGGTGCTATTTTTATATGTTCTGTTCTGGGGTAAGTCCAAATCGGTAATCACTCATACAATTATATTTTCGCAGTTTACATTTTGTGTGGCAATTCTTGCTATGACAGGGTCGAATATGATTATTGCTTTTTGGGCAGTAGTAGTAGTCACTCTTTTTGGAACCTTGATTACAGCTTTGTCGCTTAAGAAGCTTATGATATTTTTAATGTCCATCGTAATCTGTTTTATTTATATTTTTAACTCTCCCATTTTTGACGTACTAGAGGCATATACAAGATTAGATGGCCTTAAAGATAGTTCAATGTCATTTAGCTCTATTTCCTCTAGAATTGAGATGATGAGTTTATTTCCTGAGCAATTTAATGTGTCGCCAATTTTCGGACACTTTAGAGCACAAGTAGTGGCAGGACACTCAATAGCTACCTATGCCCATAGCATTCCCCTTTCTTTGTTGAGCCACACAGGCCTGTTAGGATTTGGGCTAACTAGCTTGATAGTATTTTTATTATTATTTCCTAGAATGAGAAGCCTAACCTATACAGATAGTTATATTTTAAGATTGGCTCTAGGCGTCCTCGCTCTTGGCAGTATGTATGCGTTTTTCACATGGGTTCCTTTCTGGTTTTTATTAGGCTTGTTAATTTCTCACCCTGCAAAGCTATCGGCAGGGGGGCGAATTGACTTTGGAGTTGAAAAAAAAGGTAGCTATCGTTCCATCGAGGTCAAACGTTTAAACAAGCAGCACACTTGATGAATTTAATACGATTAGCCGCACCAATGGTTTTGGCGAATGGATTCGCTCAGATTGTTACATTTGCAATCATGCCCCTGCTAACTCGTCACTATAGCGACGCAGACTTCGGGGTTTGGTCACTATTCATCACAATAGCAAGTCTGATCACGATTGGTAGTGCATTTCGATATGATTTAGGAATACTGTTACCGTCTTCAGTTAAAGATGTGATCAGAATGACAGTAATCAGTGTCAAAAACGTTCTTTTTACAGTCCTCATGAGTATTGTCTTTGTATGCCTAGCTTTTAATTACATGCAGGGCATTAGTTGGGCCTACTTCCTACTTCCAATCTCTATTTTGTTTTGTGGTCTAAATTTGGTGTTGACTGCGAATCTCAACTATTTAAAAAAGTATAAGAGCATAGCTGTAGCGTCTCTTCTTCAGAGTCTAGCAAACGTAGTACTAAACATAATTCTCTGTTTCATGTTTGCGGCTAATACAGTGGGGTCTGAGTTAATTATTGCTACTATTTTCGGCCAGTTTGTATTCTTAGCTGTGCAGTCAAAATTTTTAGGGCTAGACTTTAGGTACTTTTCATTTATTTTTAAGCAAAAATATTCAATGATCTTGCTTAAAAAATATAGTGATTTGCCAATTTATTCAATGCCCGCAAGCTATCTCTCCAGTGTAACTAGTGGCATGCCGATTTTTGCTATGGGATATTTATTTACAATAGATCTTGTTGGGCAATATGCATTAGCTAACAGAGTGCTCGTTCTTCCTTTAAGCATTATGGGTGCTGGTCTTTATCAGGTTTTATTTAAAATGTTCGCTCAAAAAGTGAGCGCTGGAGATAATATTTGCGGTGATGTTGTAAAAATTTGGCTGGTAGCTCTCATGGTATCGGTAATTCCTGCATCCGCAGTTTTCTTCTACGCCGAATTTATAGTGACGACAGTGTTTGGACCTCAATGGATTGTAGCAGGACAGCTAATAAGCTTACTCATTTTTCCGCTTCTTTTTAATTTTTGTATCAACTTGACGTCTGCTTCTCATGTAGTGCTCAGGTTGCAGCATTTAGCGCTTTATTTTTCAGTCCTTATGTTAGTCGGGAAAATTCTAGTTACAGTTGTGTTTAAGGCGAATTATTTTGATTTACTGCTTTGGTATACGTTGGTTGACAGCGCCGGAATCGTTGGTATGAATCTAATCGTTGTTAAAAGATTAAGGAATCTTAATTGAAAGTTTTAATGCTACTTCGTGGTCCACTTGATAACGATTCAAGGGTCAATAAAGAAATTGAAAGCCTGAGCAAATTTGGGCATGAGGTTACTATTTTGAGTGTCAACGGTTCCCACCACGGTACTGCAGACAGTCGTGTGCTATCTTACAGCGCGAAGAGGCGAATTTTGCCGGGAGTATCTTCAATACTGCTATTTTTTAAGTTTATCAGTTTCGCAGCTTCTTGCTATAAAGATCATGCTGTGATTCATGCTCATGATCTAAACACTCTCCCTGTTGCAGTTCTTGTTCGATGGCTTAATTTTAATAGAGCCGTAAGTATAGTGTATGACACTCACGAATACGCTCAAAATGATGTGCCTAATGAGTCGCGGTTTGACCAGTATTGCAAATATCTCTACGAAAAGTTTTTTATTAAATTTTGTGATCATGTTATTACTGTTAGTGATACTATCGCAAAAGAATACTCCGTGCAGTACGGTATTTCAAAACCGGATGTGATCCTGAATTGCCCGCCGATTAGCAGCCCTGGCAGAACCAGTAATTACTTCAGGCAGAGATTCGGTATCAACCTCGATCAAAGAGTATTTCTATATCAAGGAGCGCTCTGCCCGGGACGCGGAATTGATTCCCTTTTAGATGCATTTAATAGTTTTGAGGAGAGTGGCCCGGTTATTATTTTCATGGGATATGGTGAAATGCGGTCAGAGATTGAATCCTATAAAAGTAGTTCCAATAATATTTTTTATCACGAAGCGGTTAGTCCCAAACTACTGCCCGAGTTTACCTCAGCAGCAGATGTTGGAATAGCACTCATTGAAGATTGCTGTCTGAGTTATAGGTATTGTCTGCCAAATAAGCTGTTTGAATATTTGATGGCGAGATTGCCCGTACTTGTTTCAAATTTACCAGAAATGAAAAAAATGGTATCGGACTATGGGGTGGGTTTTGTTGCCGAGACCGGCAGTGTGGAGGATTTGTCGGTTGCAATTATTCGCGCTGACGCGGCATTTACCCAATTTCCTATGAAAAGATTGGAATATGCTAGCTCAGTTTTCAACTGGGAGGCGGAGAGCCTCAAGCTCAAGGACATTTTCTCAAGAATTGAAAGCTGCCATTTTCTAATTGAGTAGCGCATGAAAAATCGTAGTTAGGCTCCACTTAAGAATGATAACGTGAATTTTTATTTGGTAATTAAGATTGTCCAATCGATGTAAACCTGTGGTTGGAATTAATAGTTTAATAGTAAAGGACTGATATTGATGTGCGGAATTTTTACTGCAGTTAATCCTGAAAAAAAATCTCTTAAGATACTAGATTTTCTCGATTGTATAAAACATAGAGGGCCTGATAACTTTGGTTGGGTAAATTGGGAAGACGAAGCTCCAACGTTTGCTAAACATGATGATGATATCTCTGGTAATGTTGTTCAGGGTCACACAAGGCTGTCAATTATCGATCTCTCAGAAGCTGGTTCTCAGCCAATGTTATCACCCTGCGAGAGGTACTCATTAACCTACAATGGTGAAGTTTATAACTATATTGAAATTCGTAAGGAGTTGTTGATATTAGGGGTAGATTTCCAATCCGATAGTGATACAGAGGTTATTCTAAAAGCTTTAATTCATTGGGGGGAAGCGTGTATACCAAAGTTTCGCGGTATGTTTTCCTTCACGTTTTATGATTCTGTTGACGACATGATGATAGTCGCGCGCGATCATTTTGGTATAAAACCATTGTTTTATTTTCAAGATGGAAATAATGTCTACTTTGCATCTGAGATAGTACAACTATTGCAACTCAAGGGGGTGTCAAATTCAGATTTTGATCCGCAGATGATTTATGAGTATATGCGCACTGGGGCGGCCGACCACTCTGAAAGAACGATGTACAGAGATATTAGGCAATTTCCGGCCGCCCATTATGCAAAATTCTCAGTTCATAGTGGTGTTTTCAAGCCCATTCGTTACTGGGATATTGATTTAACAGTTAAAAAAACACCGTCTTTTGAAGAAGCAACACGACGAGTACGTGCCTTATTCCTGGAAAGTGTCGCGTTACATATGCGGAGTGACGTTCCGGTGGGTGCGGCGCTTTCAGGGGGCATAGACTCATCTGCTATTGTTTGCGCAATTCGGTATTTATATCCGAAACAAAAAATCCATACATTTAGTTACATTGCAAGTACCGAACAGCTGAGTGAAGAAAAGTGGATTGATATAGTCAATGACCACACTGGAGCCACGGCACATAAGATTGTAGTCAGTAAAGAAGAATTAGTGCACGACTTAGACGATTTGGTTAACACTCAAGGCGAGCCCTTTGGTAGTACGAGCATATATGCTCAATACCGAGTATTCAAAGAGGCTAAAGATCAAAATATAACGGTTATGTTAGATGGTCAGGGAGCTGATGAGATGCTGGCTGGATATATTTTCTTTCAGGCTTCCGTCTTGGCTGGGTATTTAACTAAAGGTAGATTTTCTAAAGCATATAAATTTTTCAGGTCTTGTATAAAAAATACTAGCTCTACATCAAAGTACCTGCTCCTACTCACAGTTAGTGAATTATTGCCGAGTAAATACCTGTCTAAAATCAAATCATTGTTTGTAGCTCGAAAGCGAATCGCATGGATATCGGAACAGTGGTTGGTGGACGAGAATATTTCTGATGATCTGACTTTTAGAAGAAAATTTAGCTGGAGAAACCCCCTTCGAAGTCATCTAAAAAGCACGCTTACCGAGCTCGGGTTGCCCAATTTATTGCGGTACGAAGATCGAAACTCTATGCGTTGGTCGATTGAAAGTCGGGTTCCTTTTTTGTATGTAGATCTTGTTGAATACCTCTATTCTCTCCCTGAAGAGTACCTTCTCAATGGGGACGGCGTTAGTAAATATATCTTTAGGGAGGCTATGAGGGGAATTGTACCTGATGAAATTCTTGATCGAATGGATAAGATAGGCTTTGCTACCCCCGAGGGTGATTGGCTTATAGAGATGGACAAGTGGGTTTCACTAGAATTAGACAAGTCCAAAGATATGGCAATTTTTGACGAAAAAGCACTAAGGCAAGAATGGCTTAATGTAACCCAAGGAACTTCAAAATTTGATTGGAGATGTTGGCGTTGGCTAAACTTAATCAGCTGGTTTGATAATAATGAACGTCACTAAAGTATCTAGTATAGTCCTAAATGATTTTACAAATGACTCTAGAGTTTTAAAACAGGGAAACTCGATTTCTGGTTTTGGTTATGAGTTAGTCATTATTGCCATTCATGAGAAAGGGCTGAAAGAGATAGATCAAACAGAGCTTGGGGTTAGGGTTCACAGGGTTAAATTATGGTCGAAAAATATTGGCAAAAGTGTTTTCTCGAAGGCTATCAAGTACTTGGAGTTTTTACTGCGTGTGGGTATAAGGTACCGCAAGTTCGATATCGTACACTGCCATGACTTGTCGGCGTTGCCCATCGGCTGCTTTATTAGGTTGCTATCTTTAGGACGAGTGAAAATTGTTTATGATGCTCACGAATACTGTATCAACGATACGCCAAATGAATCACCTAGAAGGCAAGCTGTAAAAAAAATTATTGAAGGACGGCTCATCAAAAAAGTGGATGCTGTAATTACAGTTAGTAATTCCATTGCCGATTTGTACCAAAATGTTTACAGCCTTGATGATCGACCTTACGTAGTCCTTAACTGCCCAATCAAAAAGCCAGTTAAAAAGTCAAACACCCTGAAAGAAGAGCTAGGTTTAAACCCCGATGTGTTTCTAGTTTTGTATCAAGGTGCATTGACCTTTGGCCGTGGAATTGAGGAGACCATTAAATTTTTTAAGACTAATGAGAACAAAGATATTGTCATCGTTTTCATGGGTTTTGGACAGCTGACGGAGTATGTGAAATCGAACGTATGTAAGAACATATTCTTCTATCCCGCAGTAGAACCAAGAAAGTTATTAGACTACGCTGCGTCGGCTGATTGTGGTATCGCCCTAATAGAAGATTCGTGTTTATCCTATCGATATTGCTTACCTAATAAATTATTCGATTATTTTATGGCTGGATTACCAGTGATAGTCTCAGACTTACCTGAGATGAAGAAGATAGTATTGGAACATAATGTTGGACAAGTATTTGATTTCAAAAAGCATGGTGATTTGGGAAAGGCAATTGATGCCGTGAGAGAAACTAAAAATGGTGTTTTGGCATCACGGTTAAGAAAGGCTTCAGCTGAGTACAATTGGAAAGTGCAAGAAGATGTCTTAGCGAAGGTTTATGACCGGCTCTAAGCATTCTCGATTGATACCTCGGCCGAACTGTAATGCCAATTTGATCAATGGGTTTACGCTATAGAATGCTTTCCTAAGGCTGGGTCAATTTGGATAGAAACTCCATTATATTTATTGTCATATTGGTCACTAACAAGGATTTATTAAAAATGTGCGGCATTGTAGGTTTAGTCACAGCACCATCACGAACCGGCCTTTTGAGCCATCCCCATAAAGTAATTGAGTTAGGGTTAAGTGCCATTAAGGCTAGAGGCCCCGATTCTAATGGCACGTCCAGATCTGAATGCGGTAGATTCCAGATCAATCTAGGCCATACTAGACTATCTATCATGGATCTTTCTGATGCGGGCTCTCAGCCTATGGAAGATGGCAGGTATGTGCTTTCTTATAACGGTGAAATATATAATTTCGTCGAAATTAGAGAAGAACTGAAAAGCCTAGGATATTTTTTTATAAGCAATAGTGACACAGAAGTTCTTTTTAAATCCTGGATAGAATGGGGTGTAGGGTGTCTTGAAAAGTTTAATGGTATGTTCGCTTTTGCAATGCTTGACAAGGTCGAAAAGAAGATTTGGCTAATTAGAGATAGATTTGGCGTAAAACCAATTTTTTGGAGCCAACCTGATGCAGGTAGCTTCATATTTTCGTCTTCTAGTGCGTTTCTTGCAAAGACTTTGTCTTATGGCCCAGATCTTGATTACTGCGGCGCAGCGATTCGGTATAAGGTTTTCGAGACATGTGACAGAAAATCGGCATATCAGGGCGTTAATGCGCTCGGCCCAGGTTGTCTTCTAGTAATAGATTTGAGTTCAAAATGTGTGTCTCCCCGCGAGACTGTCTGGTATGACATAGAATCAAGCTATAGGGACAACGACCAGGAGATTTTTTCGTTGAGTCATTCTGATTTATCACAAAAATGCATAACCTTATTAGAGGACGCAGTGAAAATTCGCTTGAGAAGTGATGTGCCTGTAGCAGTCTCATTGAGTGGCGGAGTTGATTCTTCATCAATTGCAGCGATTGCTGCAGGAGAGCTCATGCATCTCGAAGGTTTCTCATTTGGATCGCCCCAAGACATCAAATCAGAAGGGCCATTAGTTGATTCTTTTGCGAAAGATAAGGGTATCCCTGTTGAATATATATATCCAAAATATTCAAAGAACGAACTGGTAGATTTATTAGAGAAAGTCTGTGTTGCTCAGGAGGCGCCATTTTCAGGGCTTAGTGTGATGGCTCAGAGTGAAGTTTATAATAGGGTAAGTCAAAAAGGATACAAAGTGCTTCTCGGTGGGCAAGGTGGTGACGAAGCTTTCGCTGGATACAGAAAATTCTTTCTAATCGCTATCAGAAGCGCTCTCAGGGCTAGAAACATTCCAGATTCGCTGTCTTATATCTTCTCCTTATGCTCGATGTTGACTGCCGAGTACTCCCAAAAAAATGTTTATCTTCGTGCGCTTAAAAGATATTCCGGTCAGACCGAAGATGAAAACTTAATACTCAACCTCACGTCAAGCCCAATCAATCTCTGGGGTAAATCAGATATAACTTTTAGTGAGCGACAGGTAGAGGATATCAGAAGATGGAGCATACCAAGTTTATTGAGGTATGAGGATCGAAACTCTATGTTTTATGGTGTAGAAAGCCGACTGCCTTTTATGGACTATAGGCTAATAGAGTTTGGCCTGTCACTTCCAGCTAAATTAAAGATCAAAAATGGTTTCGGCAAGTGGATATTGAGAGATGCGATAAAAAATTATGTTCCAAATGCGATTAGGCTAAATAGAATGAAAAGGGGCTTCGATGTCACTCAAACTTGGTTGCGTGATGGATTAGCATTGGGAATACGAGAGACGTTACTTGATAATAGGTCTTTAATGAAAGAGTATTTTTTGGACGGCATAGATCTAGAAAAAATTCTCACTGAGCAGAATCTCACTAACAATCCATTACTATTAGATGAGGCAATTATGCTCTTCTGGCTAGTAAATATAAAAAGAACTTAGTATGAGCCCACGAAAAAAAGTATGCCATATGACTACGGTGCACGCGGCAGACGACGTAAGAATTTTCCAAAAGGAATGTAAAGCATTGCTAGCTGATGGTTACGAAGTTTATCTCATTGCATCAAATCGAGTGATGAACTCAAGTTCAAACATTGATAAGTATTTAAACTGGGTTGTTTTAAAGGGTGAGTCGGGTAGGTTCGTCAGGGTATTGAAAAAAGGCTATGAATGCTTTTCCAAAGCAATCGAAGTTGATGCTGATATATATCATTTTCATGACCCGGAACTTATACCCTACGCTATCATTTTGGCTTTAAAAGGTAAAAAGGTTATCTATGATGTACACGAGGATTTACCTGAAGATATAAGAATAAAGAAGTGGATTCCTTGGTTCATTCGACCTATGGCCTCTTTTTTGGCAAAAAGCATAGAGTTTATCAGTGCTAAATATTTCTTTGAGGTTGTTTGTGCTACGCCTCATATAGCCGAAAGATTCTCCCAAGCGCAGCCGAGAACAATTGTGGTGAATAATTTTCCAATGCAAAGTGAGTTCCCTGACGAAAAAGTTGGTTGTCAGGTGCTGAGTTCCTTTTGTTATATTGGTGGGTTTACCGAAGAGAGAGGTTTGGCGGACGTAATCCAGTCGCTTGAGTATCTCGATTCGGAGATTGATCTTGTCTTAGCCGGAGAGTTTCAAGGAGATGGGTTCGAACGCCGGGTCAAGAAATTGTCATCGTGGAGTAGAGTGAAAAATAAGGGATGGGCTGGTAGAAGTGAAGTCCGAGATATCATGAAGTCCTCTTTCTCAGGAATTGTGACTCTGCATCCTACGTCTACTTACATCGTTTCATTACCAGTTAAAATGTTCGAATATATGGCGAGTGGGATTCCAGTCATCGCATCTGACTTTGAGTTGTGGCGCGATATAATTCAGGACAATAACTGCGGTTTGCTTGTCGATCCATGTTCTCCCGAGCATATCGCATCAGCGGTTAAGTATCTCTATGCCAACCCTGACGAGGCTAGGGTTATGGGTAAAAATGGTAGGCTGGCATTTGAAGAAAAGTATAGTTGGGAGTCAGAAGAAAAAAAGCTCATAAGCCTATATGCGAGTCTCTAAAGACGCACCATCAATTATCTATAAAGTTATTGTTTAGTAACAAGGGTAATGTTGGTAGGTCGGGCTTAGAAATTGCTTATAGTTCGGTTCTTAAATTAAATTTTTCCAAATAGAGCAATCAAATTATGACTAAATTGAAGATATTCCAAAAAAGCATCATTGAGTTTTTGACTAAATTACAAGCAGCAATTTTTATTTTTTTGCTAAGCGGTTGTTCTGACGGTATAAGTAACCTATCACCCACGGTTTCTGTCGCTGGGCCATTAGAAGCGGTAGAGTTATCTCAGGTTAGATTAACATCTGTTGCGGAAGATAGTGACGGTTCGATATCATCATATCTCTGGACTCAAAAATCAGGACCCAGTGTTACATTTTCCTCGGTTGTTAACCCATCGCTGGATTTTATCGCCCCTGAAGTTTCCAATGATGAAGAGATCACTGTGGAACTTTTAGTCACAGATAATGATGGAGGAGTGGCTTCGTCAGGGCCCGTAACAATAACCGTCAAACAGTCACTAGCTGATTTGAATGCTATATATGATTACCAAGTAACGGAGGAAGATACAGAGGTATCGGTCTTTATTTCATCGCTGACCATAAACGTTAATAGAGATTTGTTAAGTGAAGTCTCTTTCAAAATTGTGCCAATGACAAGTTCTATTGCAGACCCGATTAAAGCAACGTTTAGTATTGATTCGATGACTCAAACTTCTGAAGGATTTAGCTTACCTATTTTTGGCTTATTTAGCGACTATATTAACAATGTTGAACTCATGTTTGTCTTTACAGACGGTTCCAGTTCTATCCTTTTGAAAGAGGTCTCCACTGAAGTTTATGACAACCCTCTATCTCTAAAAGTTATTAGATCGGTAGATAGTATGGCTAAACCCTCGTATAGCTATCTTTTTCTTAAATCCGTTGCAGGCATTCATATTTTAGACATTGATGGGCACTTTAGGTGGGCAGCAAATGATCCAATAAATGCCATCTCGAGTGTTTACGATAACGGAGCTTTTAAAGTGTTTGTTGGCGATGAAATGCATGAGTTAAAGCTATCTGGAAAAGTTATTAGCAGAGTTATTGGACATGACGGACTATCGAATATTGATGCTCATCACGATGTTGAGAAAGGGAAGACGGGTTATTTGGTTGAAATTGATGCAGACAAGGTGAATCGATCCGACCGAGTCATTGAGTCAATATTACTTGAGATCGATTCGGATGGAACGACGATAAAAGAATGGGATTTTGGGACCATTTTTCGAAAGTATCTAGAAGGTGAGGGTTATGATTCGAGTAACTTCGTAAGAGATGGCTATGACTGGTTTCATATGAACTCCGCAATATATGATCCTCTAGATGACAGTATTATCGCATCTAGCCGAGAGAATTTTGTAGTGAAAGTCGACTACAGCTCCGGCAACATAAGTTGGCTTTTGGGTGATGAGACGAAGCATTGGTTCGTCAACTATCCAGCCCTTCATAAGTTTTCGCTAACTTCACTTGATTTGAAACCTATCGGACAGCATTCACTATCGCTAGTTGAGGGAGATCTGATGCTATTCAACAATGGGCAATTTAGTTTCCAGACTCCAGACGGGGCGCCCAAAGGAGATGTGCTTTCTTCAAGTCCGGCATCACGATACATAATAAACGCAGATCTAAAGCAAGCTGAAGTTGTATGGTCCTATGATCCTGGAGTCTATAGTGACATTTGTTCAAGCATACATCGAGATGCTTCGTCACCGAATGGAGATTATTTAGTCAATTACTCTGTGGTAGATAGGTTAGATGTCTCAGAACCCAAAAAGCCAGTACGAACAATACTCAGAGGAGTTAATTATAATATGGAAACGCTGTTTGATTTTGAATTACCAACTTTTAATTGTAGAACGTCTTGGCAGTCGAGGCCACTCTCAGTATTAAGTGACTTGAGGTTTGGCTCTTGAATCTATAATTTCGTTCAAGGTCTAATTATTAAATGCTTTGTCTTTAATGATAAGACCTAGACTTATAAGCAGATGCTAATATCAGAACAGAAATGGGGCAAAAATCTCGTGAATATGCTGTCAAAAATATAGTGATGACTCTGTAGTAGCTGAGATGATAGCTGAATTAGGTATTTGATTTTTCAAACTGATTTAGTCAGTTCTGAGTTAATAAGTACTTCGGTTTTTTGAAAACGTACAATATAGGAAAATAAGATGGTACAAATCGGTTCAACTTCTACAGTGACAGGGGAGACTTACGTAATTCCTTCTGATGACGATAGAGACGGATTAAGCAACTTTATCGAAATTAATGGACACAAACAGATAGTCGCGGTCCAGGGCCTTGGATTTGTAGGTACGGTGATGTCTCTAGTGGTAGCGAATAGTGATAACGGGGAATACGCTGTCGTTGGTGTGGACAGGGCTACAGAGGATTCATACTGGAAAATAGCCGAAATTAATGCTGGGATTTGCCCTATTGTTTCATCAGATCCTCTTGTATCTGATTTTTTTGAGAGAGCCAAGCGACAACAGAATTTTTATGCTACCTATGATTCCTCGGTGTTTTCATATGCGAATGTAATAATAGTAGACATTAATCTAGATGTGACCAAAGTTAAAGACGAATCAGGAAATATCGAGTCATATGATGTGCCATTGGCGGGCTTTAGAAAAGCTATTGAGTCCATCGGCCAGGTATGTAAAGAGGATGTTTTGATTTTAGTTGAGACCACTGTTCCTCCTGGAACCTGCCAGAAAGTAGTCTATCCAATACTAGTTGAAAGCCTGAAAGCTCGTGGCCTTTCGACAGATAGATTCAAGTTGGGACACTCTTATGAGAGGGTGATGCCAGGACCGAATTATGTCAACTCCATAAAAAACTTTTATAGGGTATATTCAGGAATTAATGATGAAAGCGCTGATGCGGTTGAGATATTTTTAAAAACAGTAATCTCTACTGATGAATACCCGTTGACGCGTCTAAAGACGACAGAATCCACGGAGATGGCAAAAGTTCTTGAGAACTCATATAGAGCCATGAATATATCTTTTGCGATCGAATGGTCGCGATTTGCTGAGAACGCAGGAGTAGATCTCTATGAAGTAGTTGACGCTATTCGATTACGACCTACGCATGCGAACCTGATGTATCCAGGTATAGGTGTTGGCGGTTATTGCCTTACGAAAGATCCATTGATGGCCAGTTGGGCCAGTGAGGAGTTCTTTGGTCTTGAGTCAGGATTACAGTCGTCAGTAAAGGCTGTGGAAAATAATGATAAAATGCCGATGTTCTGTTTTGATTTTGTCAGTAATATTTTAAAGCATCATGATAAGGAAACAACGAGTATTGGATTATTAGGAGTGGCTTACGGCCCTGGGATTGGCGATACACGATTTAGTCCAGTTGAGGATTTTTACAACCGACTTTCCATGCATTTTGATAATATCAAATGCCAAGATCCTTACGTATCATTATGGGCTGAATTGAACTTAGAAATAGAAACGTCTTTAGAGGCTTTCCTAGGTAACAGTTTTGATATCCTTGTTGTGACTACCGCGCACAGAAATTATTTAAATAATGATGCTATATATGAATTAATCGGGCGATCTGGCAAGGAAATGGTCATCATTGATACTGTTGGTCTACTAGATTTGCATAAATTACCTGCACACTTCTATCAAAACAAAAACTTCTATGTTTTGGGTGTTGGGCATAACGAGGAATAAATAATGAAGAAAGTCTTAATTATTGGCGGTGGCGGTTTTATTGGGTCCAATATTACACAGTTCTTGCTCGAAAACAGGGATTACCATGTAGCTGTTATCGATAATTTTTCACGGAGCGCCAGCGGAAAGACCCCATTGTTAGAAAAATATCGTGAATCTGAACGGTTAAAGATATTTAATGCAGATTTAACAAAACTAGAGAACTTCGATCAGCTAGATCGTGATTATGATTACGTTTTTATGCTTGCAGCAATGGTAGGAGTGGATAAGGTTAATGCTGTCCCACATGAGGTGATTCGTGTTAATTCAATGCTTTTGCTTAATTCTCTTGAATGGTTGAGAGCCTCCTCCTGTGGTCGGGTAGTATTTAGTTCAACGAGTGAGACATACGCGGGAACAATAGAGGCATTTGGTTATGACGTTCCAACGAATGAGACTGTACCGCTTACTGTAGAAGATGTTAGTCACCCTAGATTTACCTATGCTATTACTAAAATGCTAGGAGAATCGGGCTTTA
>MDTF01015123.1_pt1 | contig 22654 bp, 20 predicted proteins | sample 811191 | NCBI WGS metagenome assembly MDTF01 (sample SAMN05326649, study PRJNA326480) | marine metagenome | isolation source: seawater | place: Southern Ocean | collected 2011
CTAGAAAGCTGGCCATAGCCTCCACCAAAAGATTTTTGCAACCACAGGCTGTCTTAACGTCTAAGGCTGGCACTGATAGCTGAAGACCTCATCCCTTTTTAAAAGGGGCCTTAGGAGCTGCCGCTCGCCATTACTGGTCCCTTGAAATTAGTCCAAATTCCTCTATTCAGTTTCAGATTTAGTGAGTATGATTACTGGCTTGTTTTGGCAAGGACTTAGGCAATGACTTATTGTGTGGCAGTGTCGGTAGACGCAGGAATTGTGTTTTGCTCAGACTCATTGACCAGCGCTGGGGCTGATCAAATTTCAACTTACAGCAAAATGTTTCGTTTTGGGATTGATGGTGAAAGGCAGTTTGTCATTCTGTCGGCTGGAAATCTCGCGACCACTCAGGCTAGCATTGCTAAAATCAAAACTGATATTAAGCAGAGCGCCGACGTTAATCTGTACAACGTCGAGTCCTTAGAGGAAGCAGCTGATTACCTCGGTGACGTCAGCCGCGAACAGCAAGAAAAACGCCAAGTAGAAGGCAAGAACTTTCAGGCTAGCTTCATTATTGGCGGCCAGATAGCCGACAGCCAACATAGCGTTGTTCTGGTTTACCCTGAAGGCAACCACATCACAACCTCCCGCGACACACCCTATCTCCAAATAGGCGAGAGCAAATACGGAAAACCTATTCTTGACCGAATTGTCACCCCTGATTTAGACCTCGATACTTGCGCCATGTCAGCATTGGTTTCAATGGACTCCACCCTGAAAAGTAATTTAAGCGTGGGCCCGCCTATCGAAGCACTGACTTATTTAACCGATAGCTTATTAATGGATAAGCCTCATCGCTTTGAAGCTGACAGTGACTTTCTTCGAGATCTAAGCCGTTCTTGGGATGCGCGGCTGAAAGAAGCATTTAGACAAATGCCGCCTCTGTCTTGGGCTGCTAATTGGGATAAATCAAGTCGTGGACAAAACGGAGTTTTTTAAGGGTTTTTCCAGCGATGATAAAGGGGTAGGCATCTTCCAACCCCATACTCCTATTTAAGGAATTTAAAACCATCGCGAGCTGCGCCCACTTCTCGATTGTTTCACCAAATTCGTCAAATCTCTCGGCACCTTGTTCGAGATTATAGTCTCCTGCGGTCTCCAGCGTGTCTATCATGTGCAAGTAATGGGACCAAACTTCTGCCCAGTCTTCAAACGGATGTGATTGAGCATAGCGGCTAATGTAATCTCGATCGCCACACAGTGTAGATTTGTTAGCATAGTACTGATTCAAGGCGGCTTTATAGTCCGCACGCTCATCACCAAACAAGGCACGAAATTGTTTGCGTGTGCCTTCATTCGTAATCAGCTTATCAAAATAGTAATGCCCGCTCTCGTGCCGAAAGTGCCCTAGCAAGGTCCGGTACAACTCTCCCGCGAATGCCCTACTAATCTCCCGAGTAACATCATCAGCCTCAGTAATGTTAATCGTTATCAATCCCTGTAAATGGCCGGTTGTGACATATTCTTCTGCTACACCGGGGTCCGTTCTTTTATCTTCAATGAACTGAAAAGCCAAACCATTAGGCTCAACCGACTTACCTTTAACCGGCAGCCCTAGGCTGAGCAATGAAAAAATTAGTCTGCGCTTTGCCTGCTCCAAACTTTTCCACCAGCGCCGTCGATCCGCCCGCAGCAAGTTTGGGATGGTTTGATTCAGTTCACACGACACGCAATAAGATGCCCCTGACTTTGTTACCAGCCAATTGCAGACATCATAGTCCAAGCGGTTTTTGCAAACTTTAGGTGAACAATCCTGCGCGTCCAGTTCGATCGGATACATAGACATTTTCGAAGGATTAAAACCCACGTCTTTATTACAACTTAGGCAGCGGGTATTCTCGAAGAACAGCAGCTGGCCACAGCTGCAAGTGAAATTTTTCATGGAATATTCTAATTAAGAAACCAAGTTGCTGCGATTTTCTGGTGTATTGACGCTATCTCAACTTGCATAACATCGATGTAGTCGAACAAGCCCACAACAAGAAGCTTATCGATTTCGCCTCCACGGACAACGCGCAGAGCCTTGTTGAGCTGGGTGGAGACCGTACCATTTCTGGGTAACTGCTTAAGAATGACTTTCAGCTCGTTTAAATTGTATACGACCGCCCGTGGGAAATTTTCGTCTTGAATGAGAAACTCAACAACATCTTCAGGGTTTACGATATCTTGCACATGTTGCCTGTACATTTGATAAGCCGACAAGGAGCGTAGGATATTCATCCACATAATATTTTCGTAAGGCCCAGCAACTTCCACCTCCGAATTGTCACCCGTAATACCCGGCAGAAGATCGCCCGAGCCGACGTCAACAATGCGAGTTGTCATATCTGCCCTTTCTACACCCCGACCTAACAATAAGAAATTGTAAGTATCGTCACGGCTAATAGTGCCAGACATCAGGCCAGACAACTGCTGACAACCGGTGATAATTTCTTCTAAAAACTCATGCCGAGGCCCCCGTTTTTCTCCTTTCACCGCGTTTTCTTTGGCATAATGATACAGGTAATTAATTTGTTCAAATGCTTCGGTGGGCATAACTTCGCGAGTGGTCCGTGAATTTTCTCGAGCCATCGCGAGCATAGCCGAAATGGAGTGCCCGTTGTCTTCCGCCAAGAGAAAGCGCATAACAGAACGCTCTTGCGCCTGCTTATACTTTTTATCAAAAGCTTCAGAACTGCCGGTAATTTCCACCAGAGAATGCCAGCCTAACTTGGTTTTCGAAGGCAAATCCAACATAAGCGTGGAGAACACATTTAATAGCCGTGCTGTATTTTCGACTCGCTCTAAATAACGGGCCTGCCAATAAACACGCTCAGCAACTCTAGATAACAACATTAATTAGCCGCCTTAGTCATCACTGACAATCCAGGTGTCTTTACTTCCGCCACCCTGAGATGAATTAACAATATACGATCCTTTGACCATGGCCACTCGAGTTAAGCCACCGGCCGTAACATAGCTTTTATCCGCTTGAAGAACGAAAGGACGTAAATCTACGTGCCTTGGTTCAACCACACGATCTCCTAAAATTGGCACCGTTGATAATGATATCAACGGTTGAGCCATATAATTTCTTGGATCTGCCTTGATGCGCCGCGCAAACTCATCTAACTCTTTTTTACTCGCTTGCGGACCAATGAGCATTCCGTAACCACCGGACTCGTTTGCCGGCTTCACCACCAGCTTATCCAAATTCTCTAGCACATGCTGACACTGCTTTTTATCGATACATAAGAAACTAGTAACATTAGGTAGTATTGGGTCTTCATCGAGATAGTACTTAATTATTTGTGGAATATAGGTGTAGATAATTTTATCGTCAGCCACACCAGCACCAGGAGCATTAGCTAGTGCAACATTGCCTTTGACCCACGCATTAAACAACCCACTTACACCCAACAAAGAATCCTTATTGAAGACAGATGGGTCAATAAACTCATCATCGATTCGGCGATAAATCACATCGACCTGCGAGAGGCCATCAATTGTCTTCATGTAAACCTTCTCGTTTTCTACGACAAGGTCGTTCCCCTCTACTAATTCAGCGCCCATTCTTTGAGCTAAAAAGGAATGTTCGAAATAGGCTGAATTATAGACACCCGGCGTTAGCACCACGACTTCGGGGTATTTATTTCTACGCGGAGATATTGCTGCCAGAGTATCGAATAATTGAGCTGGGTATTCTGTTATCGGGCGAATATTATAAGCATCTTCAAACAGCTCAGGGAATACACGCTTAGCAACGCGGCGATTCTCTAACATGTAAGAAACACCTGAGGGCACACGCAGATTGTCTTCTAAAACAAAAAAGTCACCGTTGCCATCTTTAATTAAATCAGAACCGCAAATATGCGCCCAAACGCCAAACCGTGGCTTGATCCCCATGCATTCCTTGCGGAAATTACCAGAATCGAGAATAAGTTCTTTGGGGACTATTTTGTCTCTGAAAATTTTCTGGTCGTTGTAAATGTCATTGATAAAACAGTTGATAGCTCGCAGTCGTTGCTGCAATCCGAGGCTAGTCTTATCCCATTCTTTTTCAGCAATAATGCGAGGAATTATATCGAAAGGCCATTCTCGATCGATGTTACCCGCATCGCTGTAAACCGTGAACGAAATGCCCATAGTTTTTATAGCGAGATCTGCAGCTGTCTTTTTCTCTAACAGCTCTGCATGAGTTAGCGATCGCAAGTAGCTGGCTAAGCCTCTTGCTGGCTTTCGAGCATAACCAGGAGTACTTATGATTTCGTCAAAGAACTTTCCCGGGTTGTAGGTCTTCCAATTAACTCGCATAGTGGCTTCTTTAAAAGTAAGAACGCTTAACTTATCGAATAAAGCTACAGCCCGCAACCACTTAAGTCCTGCGCAGGTTTTTAAATCCGTGTGAGATTTTTCCCCTAACGGCGATGTGCTTTCATTTTTAAAATTTGGCTTGCGAGCTTTAGCTTTTAAGCTTTCAATTCTAAAATTTGGTTTTAAACCTAGGCGACTATTTATTTGTGCGAAGTATTTGTAACTTATTTTCGTTTTTTATCTGCACTCTGCACTCTGCACTAAGACTTCTAAGCGTAGACTCCTAAACATTAATCTTTCAAACCTTAGCCTTTTAAAAATTGCCTCGAAAAATTTCGAACTTGCGACTTGTCACGCTGAGGCCTTAACTTTCTGGCATGGGTTTTAGAACTAAAACTCTAAACCCTAAACTACAGCGGCCAAACAATAAGCAACATAGGAATGGCCACGGCCACGATAACAATTTCAAGGGGTAAACCCATGCGCCAGTAATCACCAAAATGATAGCCCCCAGGCCCCATAACAAGGGCATTGTTTTGGTGCCCAACCGGCGTTAAAAATGCGCAAGATGCCCCCACCGCGATTGCCATCAAGAATGTATCGGGATTAAGGTCTAGCGACACCGCGATATTGTAAGCAATAGGTGCCATTAATATTGCAGTAGCGGCATTATTCAATACATCAGACACTGTCATGGTAATGATCAAAAGCAAAGCCAGTAATACGACCGGTGACAAATCACCGCCAACGCTCAGAATTCCATCCACTAATAGCGAAGTCGTACCCGTAGTTTCCAACGCCCCGCCAAGGGGAATCATCGCTCCCAACAAAACCACTACAGGCCAATCCACACCCTTATAAAACTCCCTTATAGGTACAATATTCATCACGCCCATGGTCACGGTTGCGATCCCTAACGCCAGTTGAATTGAAATCAATCCAAACGCTGTAGACAAAATAGCCAGCACGAAAACGACCATTGCAGGCAATGCTTTAGCCGAACCGCCAAAGTCGATATTTCTTTTAGCCAACGGATAACATTCAATTTTCACGATCGCCTCTTGCAAATTCTCGACATCACCGTGCAGAAGCAGTACATCTCCAGTTTTTATTTGAAAATCTCTTAACCTGTTCCGATGGGGCGTGCCAGAGCGCGACGCAGCCAGCAGGTTAACTCGGTATTTCCTATTGAAACCTATCTCCCTAGGGGTTTGATTGACGATAGGCGATGAGGCAGTTACTACTACCTCAGAGACTTGAGAATCTTCAGAATGCAATATCTCTTTTCGTGCGTTTTCAGCTGATAACATTTGGAGGCTATGCTTACTGGCAAACTGGTCAATATCTTCCTGAGGTCCTTGAAGCATTAATAAATCGTTTTCAGCCAAGCGATGGCTGCGCCTCACGACCGACATTTTTTCCCGCTTATGAATAAGCGAGATTAAATCCATTTTTTCCTCTGACAACTGGTCTTTCAGCTCACCAACAGATTGGTCTAACAAGCCTGATTCCGCGGTTATCTTTAATTCGAATAAATATTTCTCAACATCAAACAACTCCAAACCTGCCGACTGCTTACGAACTTTGACCAACTTCCAGCCCACTGTCAGCATAAAGATAATGCCGGCCAAGGCAATAGCGCCACCCACTGGTGCGAAGGAGAACATAGTAAAAGCTTCGCCGGTGACATCTTGCCTGTAATTGGCTATCAGTATGTTGGGTGGGGTACCTATTAGGGTTACCAAGCCACCGAGAATTGATGCAAAGGACAATGGCATAAGAACCGTCGCGGGTGCTCGGCCAGCTTTCTGAGTTGATTGAATTGCTATCGGCATTAGCAATGCCAATGCCCCTACGTTATTCATAAACATTGACAATACGGCAGCAAGAAACGTCAATATTGCGATATGAAGGAAAGGCTTATCTGCCACAGGATCAATTAAAGCGGAGACAAATTGCACAGCACCAGACTTTGTTAAACCGAAACTAACGATCAGCACCAACACTACTGTGATAGTCGCAGGATTACCGAACCCTGTGAATAATTCCGATTGCGGAACAATGCCAAGTAAGCTTGCGGCGAACAGTGCCGCCAAAGCTACAAGGTCATAACGCCACCTTCCCCACACCAAAAGCACTAGTAAAGTAAAAAGAATCCCCAGTAGCGCTCCTTGCTGAAAAGTCATTTATCTATTCGCCTTCCATGATGTTAACTTTAAGCTCACCCAATCCGTCAATACCAGCACGAATACAATTACCTACACTAACGGCATCGACACCACTGGGTGTACCGGTGAAAATTAAATCACCAGCTTTCAGTTCAAAGTAAGTTGAGAGTTCAGCAACAATACTTGGAACATCCAAAATCATGTCATCTGTATTCGCATCTTGCTTAAGCACGTCATCTACCGACAGCCAAATCCTAGCGCTGCCGACATTATTGCAGTCAGCTAAAGGCTTAATTGCTGACACTGGCGCGGATTGATCAAAGCCTTTTGCGATATCCCAAGGCTGGCCTTTTGCCTTACAGTTAGCCTGTAAATCCCTGCGGGTGAAGTCGACACCAACCCCATAACCAAAAATACAGGCTTGCGCCTGCTCTGCGTCAAGCCTAACCCCACCGTGCTTTAATGCCACCACCAGTTCAGCTTCAAAGTGCAGATTAGCCGTCGCCATGGGGTAGCTTACAGGCGAATCGTTAATAACTATTGCATCGCTAGGCTTACTGAAAAATACCGGCTGAGTTTTTGTCGGGTCACCACCCATTTCTCTCACGTGAGCACCGTAATTTTGGCCAACACAGTAAATCCGATGAACAGGGAAAACAGCCGTTGTGCCAACTACAGGCACGACCGCTTGCTGATGAGAGGCGAATACGGTTTCCATAACAACTCCTTTTAACGCTGACAGCCAAGATCGACAATCAGATCCTCAGGCAATAAATTATTTGAATTCGGGAAAAAACTAAGCCCACTAGCTGAAGATAGTTCAGCTAGTGGGAGACTAAAATCGCAAAAGGACGCCTGGGGTTTAACATATGCTGGAAACCCGAATGAGGCTAATCCATCAGCCCCTGCTATGACTTTAAAAAATAATTCAGGTATTAACATACCGCTAGAATCTCTCAGCTCATTAGAATAAATTGAGCCACTTATTACATGATAGCTTGCGCCTGCTTGGGCAAGTTCATTGACAACCTGATCAAGACGAGACCAAGCGCCAGTTCGCAACTCGGTTGGCAATAGCGTCATATTACTTAGATAATTTAATTCATCCCAGTATGGGGTTCCCGCAAAACTGGTCATTGGTACCAGCCTGCCCCGATCTTCTTCCAGTAACGTCACTTCATTAATTCTGTAGTCTCGGTCTTGAGAATTACTCAGATCCGGCTGCACTATTCGGGTCGACTCACCGACTTCTGACTCTAAGGCGTCAGCAACACGGGACAGCTCATCTAGGCGCCAATAGCGGGGCAGCAGTGATGCAACTCCTACCGTTTCAGGCAGAACTCGATAGGCAACCCAATCTGCAAGCCCAGAGGCAGATATCGACGCGGCGTAAAGGTGCCTGACAATAATCTCACTTTGAACTGCTGATGGACCAGATAATGTGGATGTCGAATCGCTAAGGCTGGTCGGGCAACCGTCTTTACAATGAGCAATATGAATCTGCTCCGCAAAACTCAAGCCCGCCAGCGATAAGCCGGCAACCAAACTACCCCATTGGGTATAGAATCTGCTTATGCACTTCATCACATTGCTTCATTATTTCGTCACTCAGTTTAACGTCAAGCGCAGCGAGAGAATCATCCAGTTGGTCTGCGGTTCTGGCACCAATAATGGTTGATGCTACAAAATCAAAATTCATACTCCATGCAGTCGCCAAGGTTACTGGAGACATTCCAGCGGCCTGAGCAATCTCAAGATACTTGGCTGTCGACGATAATGTACCCTCATTAACAAAGCGCTTGGCCATAGCTTGCTGGCGAGGGTTTGCATCATTGGTATAGTCGCCGAATCTGCAATCGGTGGGAACGTTTTCTTGATTGTATTTGCCACTCAATACACCACCGCCGATGGGTGAGTAAGGCAGGCATGAAACATTTTCCAACCGGCAGACATTGGCTAACTCATCAAGGAACCTGCGATTAAGTAATGAGAAATTATTTTGAATGGCATGAAATCTAGAAAGACCTTCGTAATGTGCCACAGTGTTGGCCTTGGTTAAACCGTAGGCATTCTCGTTTGATGTGCCAAGATAACGAACCTTGCCTGACTGTACCAATCGGTCTAATGCTTCCATCGATTCTTCGATAGGAACAACAGTATCCGGCCAATGAACTTGATACAAATCTATATAGTCAACTTGCAAGCGCCTAAGACTGCCTTCCACGGCTTTTTCGATATGATGGCGATCAATGGCAGTTAATCCATGACGTACAGGCGGCACAAACCAGCCGGAAGCAGCGCCGGCTACCTTGGTGGCCAAAATCAGAGAATCTCGTGGCTTAGTTTGAATCCACTCACCAAAAATCTCCTCGGTGATGCCGAACGTTTTAGCCGTGGGCGGCACAGGGTAGACCTCTGCTGTATCGTAAAAATTTATTCCGCGCTCGAATGCTTTATCTAAAATTCGAAAAGACTCAGCTTTATCACTCCAACTACCAAAGCTCATTGTTCCCATACATATGGGCGACACACGCAAGCCACTCTTGCCGATATAACGATGTTCCATAAAATACTTCCTTAGGTACGATTACACTAAACAACAACTAAAAATTTTCCTTCAGGCCTAGACTACTATTTTAACCCAACCCCGATCTGCCTATAATTATAATGGCGGGCAACTGTCTCCTAAATACCCTCCACCACCGCAATAGCCGGCAGCCTGCAGTTGTATGCGGATACCGTCCGGGTCTGAGAAATAGACCTCTGGCGTCCCACCAATCGCCCCACCCCTTGCCGGCATGCGCATGCTGACCCAATGCATTAGCGGCTGTGTATCACTTATCTCCTCACGAGGGGTCAGCCCAAAATCACTTAGCTTTTCTAAAATTCCTGCGACAGAAAATTCAGACATATTAAAACAAACATGATCTATACGACCAGGCTGCAACGGCGCACTTGAATCGTCGCCACCTACATACATCAAAAACTGCAAGCCATCGCCGACACCGATTAGTGGAAAGTTTGACCCTTGATAAGCTTGAAACTGTTTACCAAAAACGTCGGTATGAAAGCTGTTCGCCCTGTCTTTATTTGCCACGAACGTCGTGAAGTGACTTACGTCAGTCAGCTGGAACAGCCCAGGGTAAGCGCTTGGTTCAGCTGTCTCACATATGTTACCTAAGGCCCCGCGCCCGCCACAGTGATCTATGGGCCCTAATTGATAGTTAATACCTTCAACATCCTGAAAAAATAACTCACCAGTGCCATCGGCTTCACCCCCGCTGGCGGGTAAACGCAAAGTTTGCCAATATCCCAGAGCATGATCCAATGGCTCGCTTTCTCTGGTGGGCTCACTACTTTTAGAAACGCCAAATAATTCAAGCTGTGCTTGAACTTCAGCCACTGAAAAGCCTTCCACACCCAAGCCAATATGGGTAATGCCAGCTTGCTCACCAGGTTCAATTTCGCGAATTGAAAAAAACCTTGGCCCAGGCCCTATTTGAAGGCAAACAGCTTCGCCTTGACGAGAAAGTATCGCTGCGCCAAAAATACGCTGATAGAAATCGACCGATGCAGAGACGTCGCTCACTTTTAGTCCAAAGCTGTGCAATTTTCTAACGGCTATCGGCGTGGTAGGCTCTTGGGCTAACGACTGCGCAGCTAACCCAGGTGCTACTATTAAGAAAGGCAGTGAGCCAATCAGCAATCGCTTTTTACTATCGCAGGATTGCAATTCTTTCGAACTGGATTTGCCAATAGACGAACCTGAATTAGAAGCGCTGTTTTTTTTCAACAGTTTTGCTGTGATAATTTTTCTCCGATTGCACTTAAGCGGCAACCTTAACAAATAGCCCTAGGGTGTAACCTTTTCTAATTGCTTTAGGTAATAGCCTTTGGTTATAGCTAGGCCATTAACGATCGGCCAGTCGCTTTTAAAAAGCTAAAAAAAACTAAGACCTAACAAGCACCTCTTCTACTTCGAATCCATCCGCCTGCCACTTTGTCATGCCTCCGTCCATATGAGAGACCCCCTCAACACCCATTCTATGGAGCGAATGAGCAGCTAGCGCTGAGCGCCATCCTTTATTACAAAAAAGCACTAGCTCGGTCGCGTTATCGAAGTCTGATTTGTAATAGGGGCTTGCCGGGTCAATCCAGAACTCTAACATGCCGCGAGGGATATGGAGCGTATTGGGAATACGACCTTCGCGTTTAAGCTCTCGAATATCACGCAGGTCAATTAACATAACACCCGCTTGCCCTCTTTTAGCTTCTACCTCGCTAGTTGAGAGTGTGGTAATAATTTCTTGGGCTTCAGCAACTAGTTGCTCAACACCTTTCTTAACTTTCATAAGCTTCCTCCATTAACCTGTTTTAGTTCGTCATATGCCCCGGATGATAACAGAAGCAGTAACAACCAAATTAGTATTCTAGTAATTTGTAAAGTCTACACTCTGTTAACTTTTCTGACTCAGCACCGCAGTGTTTTCTTTTCACATAGAATCGTTAACAACACTACTCATGTGAGCGAATTCCCGCTGGCGGGCTACATTCTGCAAATAACGTCAGCTAATTAATCCCAATTAGGCTCACCGCTGTTTCAGCTGCTTTTAGGCCTGCGCCTAAGCCAACCGCTAAATCTTATCTTAGGCCCTTGTGGCCGTGCCACGCAGTGCACTGACTCAACCAGATGAGACTTTTTAAAGCCAAAGGTCTAAGTATGAACGACGCCGCCCTCCATCTCATTTTGCGCGCTAAAGGTCAGATACGGCAGGAGACTCCTTGGTGCTCATTGTTGTTATTTGCGCTGGCAATCGCTGCCGTTCTGCGCCTGTTTGGAATTGAACTTCCCGTTCTCTATTTATCGCTCTTTGTGTTGTTTCTAATCTCTCTGGTGCTGACATTAGACCTATTGATAAATATCGGTACAGTTTCAACAAAAAAATTGATCAGCTTAATATCGTCTCAGCTGAACAGCGATGCAGATGCCTTTGGTCGCTAAGCTCAAACTAAAGGGCGTCATTAGGCTAGCGCTTGTTTCTTCGCTACAAAAAAATATCTGCAGCCTATGCCTAGAGCCAGAAAAACTAGCGCTATGGCTAAAAGCAATAGCTGGCTTAAACCGAACAGACCACCAGCAGGTAACGCCAGCGTTAACCCAGCTACGCCGATGCAGACCCTGCCAAAAATTGCGGCAATCCCGTACCCTAGATCGCCAAGTCCAATGAGATACCCCTGCAAGGCCCCGGAGACTAATGCAACACCCACTATTGCTGTAGAGAATGCCTGCAAATTTTCCAACACTGACCCCTGCAACAATAATGCCGGGTTTAGAACAAAGAAAAAGGGCACGAAATAAATAATCGCACCTAGTCGCATGGCCGCAAACCCGGCCTTCATTGGCGAGACATTCGCGACAGATGCCGCCGCGAATGCAGCTAAAGCTACTGGCGGGGTAATAAAACTTAACATACCCCAATACATGACAAACATATGGCTGGCTAACGGATCTAAACCGGCATTAGTGAGCGCTGGCACCAGTACGATTGCCAAAAATATATAAGCGGCGGTTACCGTCATGCCAATCCCAAGAATGAAACTTGTTAAGGCACCCATGAACAGCAAAACCAGCACGTTATCACCCGCCAGATAAACCAGATCATTAGCAATGGTTCCAGCTATCCCAGTCACTGCGAGGCCACCAATTATCAATCCGATGGCAGCAAGTATTCCGGCCAATTCAGCCAATAGCTGCCCCATCATTGCAACCAGCTGCATAAACTTTTTAATATTTAAACGATGGCTAGTAAATTGATTAATAACGAGCAGTAAGCCAGTCGCGTAAAATGGTGCCACCGCCTCTCTCTGCATGAAAACTAACATCCAAATTAGGGAGATAAACACCACGATAAAATACCAGCCCTCTTTAAATACCTCACCTAGCTTTGGTAGCTCATTTTTAGGCAAACCAGCCAGCTCATGGCGCGCCGCATAGGCATCAATTTGCATATATAGACCAAAGAAATAGAGCAGAGATGGCACGATTGCAGCGACTGCTACGGCGGCATAACTGATATTGAGAAAACTCGCCATAACAAAGGCTGTTGCCCCCATTATGGGGGGCATAAACACACCACCTGTTGAGGCACAGGCTTCTACCCCGGCGGCATATTCTTTGCTAAAGCCGACCCTGCGCATAGCCGGAATCGATAAAGGCCCCGTTGTGAGAACATTGCTTATTGGCCCACCACTCATGGACCCCATTAGGCCAGAGGAAAAAATGGAAACCTTAGCGGGGCCGCCCCGCAAATGGCCAAGCAATGCAAAAGCCAGATTGATAAAAAAGGGCCCCCCACCGGTAAATTGAAGTGACACACCAAAAATAAGAAATCCAAAAACCAATTGCGCAAACACACGCATCGGGATCCCGAATAAGCTTTCCTCCCCTAGCACATGAAAAATAGCCGCTTCAGGTAACGTTATGCTGAGCGCCGCAACAACGTCTGGCAGAGCATCAGCGAACGTAGGGTAAAAGGAAAACAGGGCGACAATAAAAAACACCGGCCAACCTCCAGCGCGGCGGCCTCCTTCTAAAACAATAGCCCAGGTCACCATCGCGAGCCAAACACCCACCGGCGGCGCCGAATACTCCCATGCCTCAAGCACGATTCTCTCAGCGTAGTAGGCGTAGTAAGAAAAGATCCCAGCAATAACCACCATTATTACAATGTCATACCAAGGCACGTGGGCTTTGCTGTGCTGGCTTCCAGGAAACACTATGAAAACCATCGACAGCATCACCCCAGTAATCAAATACATATACCGGCTATCCAGCATCACATAGTCAACAAAAAAACCGAGATTGAATATTTGATTTATCGCTAATGCTATTGCCAACCCTGTTAGGCAGGCCATGAAATAACGCCAGCGCTCAGAAAAGGCCCGGTACCTTACCCGCAGTGTATCCGGGCTGATCGGGTTATCAGAGTCACCTAGTGCAGCGTTTTTTGGATCTAAAGAAGAATTTGCCATTTAAAGACCCTGCCCAAGAGTTATCAGATCAGCTTCAGATAAAGCTTTCTCACGCACCACTAGCCATGCCTGCTGAAACTCATCATAGTCCTGCGGAGCACTCGAGACGAAACCAGACCACGCTGCCGCTAGCACTCGCTGGCGCTCAAGATTGCTTTCGTTTTGCGTCTGCGCGGCATCGTCCCACACGCCTATTTCCTTATAGTAGCGAATGGCTCCCTGATGAAAAGGAATAAACGCTTGGTTGAATTTCTGCCTGTCCAGCGTCCAACCAGTAGCGCCAGGTGCATTGTTTTTATACTCATCGAAGTGAAGGTGCATAATTTTAACGATACTATAACCCCAGTCATCATTAGATGAGTCCAAGCCGATCAGGAGTGGATAGGCAGAAGAAAATACTTCGAGACCCTCTTCCGGCAATGTAGGCCCCTCATAAGCAATGTGCGGCACATACCAAGGCAAGCGCGACCTCACTCTTGCTACAGCTTCTAAGTCGTCATGAGGCAAGCTGGGAAAAGTAAGCCCTCTTGGTGAAGCCTCTATCCTCAAAAATGGTGGCGAATTACAAGCCCCACCAGCAACATCTGCTCGGTTATTTAGGACCGCATCGATGGATGCGTTGTAACCCCCTACTTCAACTGCTGTTACGTCGTCCCAAGTGAGATTGCCATAGGAAAGTAATGCTGCCATGGCATTATTTAGCGAAGGAGCACCTTGCACAAAGGTGACTCGCTTGCCTCTAATGTCTGCTACCTGCTCAATTCCAGCATCGGTGGCTGTCGCAAATGTAAAAGAACAGCTATCGGAATAGTTCGACATAAGCGCGCGTATTGGCTGCGGGCCCCATATCTTGGATGCAAAGTTCAATATACCTTCTTGAGCATAAACCGCTTCCGAACCTCCCGCAGAAAAATGCACACGACCGCCTCTTAAGGTCGCTAAGCGAGATACGTCATTTCGTGCGGGAATGACACGCAGGTTGACTTTGTATTGGCGCTGGAGAATATTGCCTATAGCCACCGCTTGGCTATAGCCACCTGTGCCTGTGGGGTAGGCAGACCAAGCAATAGTTTTAGGTAGGTCAATACCTTCTGCTAGCTGCGCCGTAGCCGGCACTGAAAAAGTGGCAGCTATGGCCATACAAAAAAATCCAAGGCCATTTCCTTTTAAACGGTTCTTGACGGCAGAGGAAAAAGGCGAAATAGGGATCATAGTTAGCAACCGCTCTGTGGAAGTTTCAAGGAGCATAACCTAGCACTGGAAGCGATGACAATGCACCTTGAATGCGGTGGAAGGTGGCAAACCTAGGAATGGAATGTGAGAAAAGACTTATTTCAAGCTTCCGCTACCGATGTAGGTACTAATTGTGGCCAGAGCAATGACCACTTTAGCCGCTGTAGCGGCGGTGAGAGTCGGGAGGAGGGCAATGAGCCCAAAACCCCTAGCCATCTATGATAAGCAAGTCTCGAAGGCATGAGGTTCAGTTTACTCGCCAGCGCAATCGGACATATACTGCCAACACGTCAAATTATTCAACACTGCCGCAACTAACTCAGCAAAACCTTTGGGGGACTTATAATGAAGAAACTAGCCATCCGTGCAGCTGCGCTCCTTTGCACTGGGGTCCTTCTAGCGGGCTGTGGGCAAGAAAAAATCCCTATGCCGGAACTTAGTTTCGAAGAATCCTTACAACAGCAGTTCATTGAAGCTAAAGCCGGCGATGTCATTGAAATACCGGCAGGGGTTCATGAGATGACTCGCAGCCTCTCTTTGAATGTATCTGGCGTTACCATTAGGGGGGCGGGTATAGATGCATCAATCCTCTCCTTCACCAACCAAATTCAAGGGGCCGAGGGCCTTTTAGTCAGCGCAAACAATTTTGTCATAGAAGATCTAGCCATTGAGGATACCGTCGGCGACGCAATTAAAATCAACCAGAGCCGCAACGTCGTGATTCGCAATGTGCGAACCGAATGGACAGGAGGCCCTCTATCCACAAACGGCGCCTACGGCATCTATCCGGTTCAGTCACAGAACATCCTAATTGAAGGTGCTGTCGCGATAGGGGCATCGGACGCTGGTATTTATGTGGGTCAATCCGAACAAATTATCGTTCGTAACTCTAGAGCTGAATATAATGTTGCTGGGATAGAAATCGAAAACTCTACTTTTGCTGATGTCTACGACAATGTCGCAACAAACAATACCGGCGGAATTCTCGTTTTTGATTTGCCCGATATTCCCGTCCAAGGTGGTCGCAATACGCGTATTTTTAACAACCAAATCACCAACAATAATGTCGACAATTTCGCGCCAGTAGGAAATATTGTTGCCAGCGTACCCGCAGGCACTGGTTTAATGGTGATGGCCAACGACAGCATTGAAGTGTTCGGCAATGAGTTTACCAACAACCAAACTGCAAGCGTTTTAATCGTGAGCTACCTGCTCGGCGGGCGCACTACCGATGACCTTAACTATGACCCATACCCAGAAGCCATCTTTATTCATGACAATCAGTATGTGGACGGTGGCAATGCACCGGATTCAGAGCCCTTAAAAATGTTGCAAGAGGCAACGGGGCAAGCTATTCCGAACATCGTTTGGGATGGCATGGTGCTAGGAGAAAAATCACCAGAGCAAATTTTATGTATCCAAGAAACTCCTGCTCCGACATTCGTGAATCTTGATGCCAGTAACAATTTTGCTAAGCCCTCATTTGATGGCAGCGTTCATAGCTGTTCACTGCCAAGTCTATCTGCCATTTCACTTAGCTCGGCGGACTAATGAAGCATTCGATATTAGCTAGAATAACCATTTCGATCCTGATAATCGTTGGCGTTGCTAGCTGCACAGAATCAACCCCTATATTCCATGCAGATGGCAGCCCTGCTCGTCTATCCCAGTGGAATCAGCTAGCATTGCGGGGCTCTGTTTTGGCGCCCAACGAGTCTACCGAAGTGTATTTACCTGCCAACCAGCTTTTCACCGACTACGCGCATAAATTGCGTACTCTGTGGATGCCCACAGGAAAGTCTGCCACGCTGATTGACGAGGAAATTGTCTATCCCGTTGGCACTGTATTGACCAAGACTTTTTATTATCCAAAAGACCAAAACGGGACGCTGATAAGTGTTGTCGATAAAACACCACTTGAAGTCGATACGCAAAATAATCAGCTAATTGAAACACGAGTATTAGTGAAACGAGAAACCGGCTGGAACGCCCTGCCCTATGTTTGGAATGATGAGCAAACCGAAGCATTTCTTCGAATTGCCGGAGCAAGCAAACCCATCAGTCTAAAAACCGAAACCGGCCCTAATTTAGATTTCGTTTATTTTGTGCCAAATGGCAATCAATGCTCCGGCTGTCACGTCACCTCCCATCCAGATGGAGGTATGCATCCTCTTGGAGCGGTTGCCAAGCAGCTCCACGCAAAGCGCAGTTCAACCGATAGCGATCTACAGTCTGAAATGTTGGTAGCTAAAAGCTGGCTAGATCAAACCCTAGATCAGCCTGCCACCGCCGCTTGGCGCGACGCTTCTTTGGACACGGAAAGCAGGGCTGTAGCTTATCTTAATATGCACTGTGGACACTGCCACAATCCCGATGGAGCTGCCGACACATCTGCGTTGTTGCTGGATGGATCCCATACTTCGCCCGTTGGGCGCGGCATATGCAAGCCACCTATTGCAGCAGGCGGTGGAACCGGCAATTTAAAGTACGGGATAGTTCCAGGTGCACCGGAACAATCAATCCTGCTATTCCGAATGGCGTCAGATAAACCAGATGAAATGATGCCCGAACTGGGTCGCTCTCTAGCTCACCAAGAAGGACTCACTCTACTGCGTGATTGGATTGACGGCTTATCCGGCGATTGCGGCTAAGCTCACCGGCAAATTTTATAAGCCGATATCAACTGTCCTATGAAACAGTCTGCTATCTAAATAAAGGAAACTTCATTGACGAGTAACCGGCTACTAATTATCTTTGCGCTAGCTTTTATGGCGCTGTCTTGCTCTGACCAGTCAAATCAGCGCCATAGCTATGTGCTTACCACAGGTTCCACTGGCGGCACTTTCTATCCAGTTGGAGTCGCCTTATCCACTTTAGTTACTTCTGCCGAATCCGCTGACTTCTCGATCACCGCGATTAGCTCAGCAGGATCGATGGAAAACATCAAACTGCTTAGAGACGATCAGGCTCAGTTTGCCTTGGTACTTTCAATTTTTGCGGCCTGGGCTTGGGATGGAATCGGACCGATAAAGAACCCTCAACCCCATATTCGCAGTATCTCGGCGATGTGGCCCAATGTAGAGCATTTTGTCATCAGCAGCGACCTGGTCTCAACAGGGACATTGGCAGATCTGAACAACGTTAATGGCGGGCGATATGTACTGGGGATGAGAAATTCTGGCGCAGAGCATACTGGAATCTACATTTTAGAAAGTTTGAAAATCAACTACTTGGAAGAATTCAGTCTAGCCTATATGGGCTACGGAGCATCGGCTGGAGCACTGCAAGACGGCAACATCGTTGGAATGAACGTACCTGCCGGGGCGCCCGTTACGGCCATAACACAAGCCTACGCGCAGCTCGGCGAAGGGATGAGGGTGCTAGACTTCTCAGAACAGGAATTAGAAGCGGTGAACCAACGCTTTCCACTGTGGAGTAGTTACGAAATGCCACCGGGGACCTACCCTTATCAAGAAAAAACAATAAAAACCGCATCAAGTCCAAACGTATTGATTGTCCGCGAGGACGTCTCCGAAGAGGTTGTCTACAGCTTAACCAAACTGCTGTGGGACAACCTCGCCACACTGCAAGAAATCCACAGCGCGACTAAAGAGATGGTTTTGCAAGAGGCGTTGACCGGAGTTACTGTTCCTCTGCACCCCGGTGCTCTTAGATACTATACTGAGCAAGGATTAACTATTCCCTCCTACCTAATCGAGTAAATCGCCAAGGCTTACTCTGTTCGCCACCATCCTAGTGTTAGGTGATCTAGCTAAAGTGACTTTATTAACAACACTACGGCTCACCCGGCCTGTATTTACGTCTGGATTTCAGACAGTATCTGACTCGTACGGCTCCTCTCATGGAGCGCTAATCGGCTTCTAAATTCATTATTGCAGCCCAAAGAGCTCTCGATAAGATGATCTGCATGGCCAATGCCCCATTAGCGAAAACGATAGCGGTGAGAACAAGCCAGTTTGGGTCATCAAGTACCGTAGACAGCATCCCTAAGCCGACCAGCATTGAGATAATTAAGAAAGGTCCTGCAAAATTTTTAAATGTGGCAGGATCTCGGCCCTTAAAAAACAAATCGTTATTGGTGTCCGCTCGCGCCCGCTTATAGGTAATATGCGCCACCCCATTACCGACCAAAAAAATTGACGCTAAGACATACAACCACATGACGTTAAACGTTGGTGATATTGTAGATATCATCATGAATTGCTGAATTCCTATTACAAACGGAAGAACGGAGTCTCGCAGTGACGGTCGCCAAGTGAAACCAATCACAATGGTTGAATACATGACCCATATCTGCAAAATACCCATCAAAGCAACACTGAGCATACCCCAGCCAACTAGTGCTTTTATGTCAAAATTCCAGAGAAAATCACTGTCGCTTATCTTCGACCATAGCAGTTCCAAAGCCAACGCTTGGATAATGCTGATAAGGGTGAGCAAGACTATTGGAAACTGGCTTACGGCACGCGCCCGCATATCGTTCATACTGTCGGTTGTCCTATTTTTATTACTCTGAGTAATTGCTGGCACTATCGCTTGGTAATTTTTTTGGCCTCTTTGCTGGGCTTTCATAACACTTTGAAGTTGAAGTATCGATATGGAGTCGGTTCTTCATCAAGGGTAAAGTGCCACCACTGTTCATTTAACGATCTGAACCCAGCCGCCAACATTAGCTCATGCAGTGTATCTCGATTGGCACGTTGCGACAGAGAAACTTGATCACTTAAAGGCCACGATAAAGAATCAAAAAAATCCCAAGACCTCTCATATCAAACTCTGCCCCATGCGCCAGGCTAACGACGGTCAAGTCTATAGTTGAGCCTAGAGAGCGCCCTGAACGAGAAGCTATATACCCTCCTAAAAAAAATTCTCTTTATCCGTCCGTGGGTAATGGCTGGCTTTAATGCGAGCATCACCTAAATCCTTCGCCCAGCGCGCAAAATGGTCTACTGCTTGTTGCAGCCTGTAAGCATCAAATACATTCAATGCCAAACCTCAGCTGTTATGTGTTTTTGAATAATGGCCGATCCCGCCGCCGTTTCCTCAGTGGCATAGATTTTCTCAACGGCGTAGCCATCCACTTTTTCGCCCACAAAATTATCGGTGCCGAAGTAACGAACATCCACCTCTAGGAATGCCTCATGTTGGGCCATAAAATCTGCTAGATCGACGAATCCGAGGACGGTGGCCGCGTTCGGCTGAGAAATTGAACCGCTGCAAGCATTGAGAAGAAACAGAGTCCCGTTACGCAACAAGTGCCGAATATAGAAAGTTCCAGCGTCTAAAGCGGCCTGTGTACTGAGTTCGAGGTCACATTTCAACTGCAGGCCTGAAACCACTATAAAATCAAGTCGGTATCTCATATTTAAGAGGACTCGTCGATCCTGCGCTTGAAAACATGGTCTATAGTCTGTTTTAGGACTAGAATGCCAACTGACACTATTGTGAATTATTGGGTAATGTGCATTTAGCCACTATGGCCCATTCTAAAGGAGAGAAACCATGATCCGACGCGTCCTACTTGCTCTTTCAAGCTGTGCCCTCATGGCAGTTGCATCAATGTCCACCGCGCAGTCGAGCGAATACCGCTCCATGTTGCATGATTTTGAAATCACACCCGTAGCTGAAGGACTTGAAGTGCCTTGGTCGATGGCTTGGTTACCCAACGGAGATATGTTAATTACTGAACGTCCAGGGCGTCTTCGCATAGTTCGCAATGGCACATTGCTCGCGGCATCTGTCGAGGGCACACCAGAAGTCCTGCATGAGGGTCAAGGAGGATTATTTGATGTAGTGCCACATCCAGATTATGCATCCAATAAATTTGTATATTTGAGCTTTGCTAAGCCTGTGGGCGACGGATCAACTACCGCCGTCGTGCGCGGCAAGCTTGAAAACGACCGCATAAGTGATTTGGAAACTATTTATCAAGCCGACAGCGAAGGCCGAAATGGCCATTACGGCGCTCGTATGGCATTTGATGCTGAAGGTTATCTCTTTATCTCTACAGGGGATCGTCAAGCACCCCCGGCTGGCGACTTAGCCGCACATCAAGCTCAAGACCTGTCCAATCATGCTGGCACTATAGTCAGACTGCATGACGATGGCCGCGTACCAAGTGACAATCCTTTTATTGGACGTCGCGATGCCCTGCCAGAGATTTATAGCTACGGACACCGTAACCCTCAGTCGCTGGCTGTTCATCCGGTGACAGGCGATGTTTGGGCGGGAGAGCATGGTCCACAAGGTGGTGATGAGTTAAATATTGTCGCGCCAGGGGTAAACTTTGGCTGGCCAGTGGTCGGCTTTGGCGTGAACTACGGCCCCGGTCGCCCTATACACGCCTTACAGCAACAAGCTGGAATGGAAGGACCGAAGCATTACTGGGTTCCTTCAATTGCAACATCGGGTCTAATGATCTACTCAGGGGATTTGTTTCCTAACTGGAAGGGAGACATTTTCGTAGGCGGTCTCAGAGGCCAACTACTTGCTCGAGTTGACATCAGCGATGATGGCAAAAGCGCTGTTATGGATGAATCTTTAATGGTTGGAATCGGACGGGTTCGTGATGTTCGACAAGGACCTGAAGGTGCTATCTATGTGGCGACGGAAAACAAGGGTGTGCTTAAGTTAACGCCTAACAATTAGCCCCTGCACGGCGCTTATCGAAAGCCCACTTCGGTGGGCTTTTTTGGTTATGGGCTGCGATCGGACTACAACTTGCCTAAAAACACTATTTTTCGACCCTGGAGCCAGCAATGAAAACAATCGGAATGTTAGGCGGGATGAGCTGGGAATCTACAGCCAGCTACTATCAGCTGCTCAATACCGGGATTAAAACCGTATTGGGCGGTCTCCATTCTGCCAAAATCGCCATGGTCAGCGTGGATTTCGAAGAGATTGAAAAAATGCAGCATAATGGGAACTGGCCAGCGGCCGCCGCCCATCTTATCGCAGCGGCTCAGTCGGTAGAGGCTGCTGGTGCTGATTTTCTGCTTATTTGCACAAATACCATGCACAAAGTTGCGCCGGAAATAGAAGCGTCTATCTCGATCCCTTTATTACATATAGCCGATACCACTGGCGAAAAACTAGTAAGCGATAATTATAAGAAAGTTGGCCTACTTGGCACCGCGTTCACCATGGAGCAAGAGTTTTATAAAGGCCGGCTAAGCCAAAAGTATTCGATCGACGTCGTTACACCAAATTCTGCCGATCGTCAGATTGTTCACGACATCATTTATAAAGAGCTTTGCCTCGGGACTATCCTAGACGACTCTCGGGCTCAATATTTACGAATCATCAACGGCTTAAAGTCCCAAGGCGCAGAAGCTATCATTTTAGGTTGCACCGAAATTCCACTGTTAGTTCAGCAGACCCACACCTGTGTCCCTTTGTATGACACGACGGCGATTCATGCCGCCTCGGCAATTGCATTCGCCACATCTTCAAATACCTAGCTATTAATTTCGGCCCCATGCTAATGCTGGGGATATGCTAGCCAACAAGCCTAATCAACTCAGACGTTGTCCACTTTTTAGTAACCGTTTCTGAGCAAACCACCATAGTATTAGTTTAGTTATAACCGTCTTAGTTTTGCTCTATTGCAAAATTGCAGATACCTGCTGTTAAATCCATTAAAACTCGGACCACCTTGAGCAAATGCCAAAGGCGAGTTAGGGGATTTTTATGATCTTGGAGGAGCGATGATTTGAGCTTTATAGCGACTACCGAACGACCACCGAAAAAGTAATTCTCGAGAAGAAAAATCAGAGCTTAAAACCGAAAGCATGTGACCATGAACCAAGGAGGTTGCGTTATTGCAAACGATAGAGCGGATAAAAGAGAAAAGAGAAAAGAGAAAA
>MDTF01015061.1_pt1 | contig 22646 bp, 31 predicted proteins | sample 811191 | NCBI WGS metagenome assembly MDTF01 (sample SAMN05326649, study PRJNA326480) | marine metagenome | isolation source: seawater | place: Southern Ocean | collected 2011
ATTGGTAATTACTTTATTAATCTTTTGACTCTTATGTAATACAAACGTTGATACTTCAAATTTATCACCTAAATCTTTTACACCCTTAGCTAAATCGCCTGAAGTTACTCCCGATGCGCAAAATATTACATCATCTTTAACCATTTCATCAATATTATATTTTTTATTAAAGTCTATCACTCCTAGTTTTATTGCTCTTTTCTTTTCTTTTTCATCTAATATTAAACGTCCTTGAATTTGTGCTCCATAACAAGAAAGTGCTGCAGCAACTATAACGCCCTCTGGACCTCCTCCAGTGCTATAATAAATATCATTCTTAGGTTCGCTTCCTATTACAGTTAATGCTCCAGCTATGTCCCCATCAGTTATATAATTTATCTTTACGTTCATTTTTGTAAGTTCTTTCACAATATGAGCGTGTCTGGGTCTTTTTAAAACACAAGCGTTTAATTCTGAAACTTTTTTATGTTTTGCTTCAGCTAATAAATGAATATTTTTTTCTACTGAATTGTCTAAATCTAATAAGTTTTTTGGTAAATTTGCGCCAATGGCTATTTTTTCCATATATGTATCTGGAGCTGACAACAAATTTCCTTTATTTGATATAGCTAAAACAGAAAAAGCATTTGGTTGATTATTAGCTGTAAATTTAGTCCCTTCTAATGGATCAACCGCAATATCAAATTCTGGTCCATTTAGAGTTCCTATTTTTTCACCAATATAAAGCATAGGTGCCTCATCCATTTCACCTTCACCTATTACAACTGTTCCAGTCATATCAATACTATTTAGTTCTGCTCTTAGTGCATCTACCGCTCCTTTGTCAGCAGCAATTTTATCTTTTTTACCAATAAATTTTGAAGCTCCAATAGCAGCTTTTTCTGTAGCCTTAATAAATAAATTTAAATACTTTGGATTAATTGACATTAATTTCCATCAATACGAATTAATTTAGGTAATTTAATTACATACGTTTTTTTATTTACTTCTCTTAAGATCTTGATCAAGAACTTATCTTTTGCATTATGTGTTATAATAATAATTGATGAAGAACCTTTATTTTTATTAGGATCTTGAATAAGTCTTTTAATTGATACTTTGTTTTTAGAAAAAATATTTGTAATATTTGACAATACTCCAGGTTTATCAAGTACTTCAAAACGGAAATATGCAGAAAAAAATCTATCAGCAATCTTACTAAATTTTAGTACCTTTCTTTCTTTACTGGATAGTGAAAAGGGAAATTTTATATTACCTCTTAAGATTGAAGAAATATCTGAAACTAATGCCGAAGTAGTTGCGGCTGCACCTGCTCCCTCACCTTGAATTATACTTTGACCAACAGGTTTACCATCAATAATTACAGCATTTAACACACCATCAATACTAGCAACATAAGAACTTTTTTTAATTAGTGTTGGGTGAACACGTTGATAAATTTTATTATTTAAACGTTCAGAGTATCCTAATAATTTAATTTTATAACCAAGTTTATTTGCGTTATCAATATCTTTTTTATCGATATTTTTTATACCCTCAACATGAATATTGTTATTCAAAAAAGAATTAAAGCAAAGAGATGAAAGTATTTTAAGTTTTGCAGAAACATCATCGCCGTTAATATCTGCTGAAGGATTAGATTCAGCGTAACCTAATTTTTTTGCATTATCCAGCACTTCATTGAAATTTTTATTTTGTTTATCCATACATGAAAGAATATAATTTGATGTACCGTTAAAAATTCCATAAATTTTATTTATTTTGTTAGCAATTAAACCCTCTTTTAAAGATCTTATAATAGGAACACCTCCACAAACAGAAGCTTCAAATTCTAGATTGACTTTGTTTATTTCTGCAATTTTTGATAACTGGTCACCATATTTAGCAATTAGACCTTTGTTTGCAGTTACAACATGTTTCTTATTTTTTAGGGCGCTAAAAACTAACTTTTTAGCAGGCCCTTCTGCTCCACCAATTAATTCAATAATTAAATCAATATCCTTATGTTTAGTTGCATCCAAATAGTTATTAAGCCATTGATTTTTTTTAATCTTAATATTTCTTTTACGTTTCTTGTTTTTTGCTGAAACATAAATAACATTTGGTACACAATTATTTTTTTCTGTTAAAATTTTTTTATTTTCATTTAAATATTTAAATAAATAACTGCCAATATTACCTAGACCTATTATTGCTATGTTTAATTTTTTCATAAATTAAATTTTATTCACGAATTGTAATATCAGGAAATGCTTTTTTATTCCCTTGTTTAATTAAAAATTTAGATATTTCATCAATATTACATTTGTTTATTATTGCACAAACATCAACAATTTTATTTCCATTATTAAAGGTACTTTTTTTAATTTTTTGCTTATTGATATTTTTTGATAATTTATCTTCTTTTTTAAAGTTAGTTTTTTTATCAGATTTTTTTTTTACTAATATTTTTTTTGATAGTTTTTTTTTATTATTCTCTTTGTCTTTAATCACTTTTTTTATTTTATTAATTTCACTATTTGTTAATACTTTAACTTCTTTTTTTGTATTTTTTTTTACGGCTACAGTTATTTTTCTATTATTTTCAGAATTATTTTTAAGATTTAACTCCACTAAATCAACTTCTTCATTTTTTTTTTTATCTATAATTTTTACTTCAATTGATAAATTTTCTTCAAAATATTGCCTAGCCTCAGTTTTGTTAATACAAACATGGTCACCACAAATCATAACTGTTTTTGGTTTGCTGCATTGATGTAATAAAAAAAAAGATAAAACTATCAAAACTTTTTTCATTTTAAACCTAAAGTTTCTGAAAATTTGTACAGTAAATTCATATTTTGGATAGCCTGACCTGACGCTCCTTTTACTAAATTATCAATTGCTGAAAAAACAATAAATTTATTTTTAATTTTAGTCTCACAAATAGAAATTTCACAATTATTTGTATTTTGAACATTACCTGATCCCAATGGTGAATTTAATTTTAAAATTTTTATAAATTTTGAATTTTTATAAAATTTAATTAATGAGTTCCTCAAATCTTTACCATTAATTTTTTTTCTTGAGTCAACATATATCGAAGACAAAATTCCCCTAAATGTAGGTAGTAAATGAGGATTAAAAATATATTTAATTTTTTTATTTGTAAGTTTAAGTATCTCTTGATCTATTTCACCCATGTGCTTGTGATCTTTAGCATTATAAGCAAATGTTGAATGATATAGATTTTTATGTGTAAATTTCTTTTCTAAATGTTTACCCGCACCAGAAAAACCTGATTTAGAGTCAATTATAATGTTATCAGAATTGATCAAATTTTTTATAAGCAATGGAACCAAAGGTAATTGTATAGAAGTTGGATAACACCCTGGATTTGCGATTATTCTGTAATTTGGAATAATTTTTTTATTAAATTCACTAATTGAATAAAGTGAATATTTTATTAAATCAAATGCATTATGTTTTATTTTATAATCTTTAAAATATTCTTTTTTACTTACAATTCTAAAATCAGCAGATAAATCGATATATTTTAAATGTTTGTGTTTATAGAAAGTTTTTTTAACTATTTTTTGAGCCTCTCCATTCGGTAAAGATAAAAACACTAAATCTAAATCACTCCAATTGACTTTATTAATAGAAGATATACTTGGTAGTTTTTTTGTTATTCTTTTATCAAAGTGCGAAATTTTTTTTCCTAATTTCTTTGTGGCACAAAGATTATTAATTTTAACCCTTGGGTGTTTAGACAGCATATAAACTAGATCTAATCCTGTATAACCAGTAGCTCCAATAACACCAACTTTTAATTTATTTTTTATAGGCATATCGATCTATACCATTGACTTTATAATAATTAAATTTAAATGATTAACGTTTGGAAAATTGGAAGCTTTTTCTTGCTTTTTTGTGGCCGTATTTTTTTCTCTCTACAACTCTTGAATCTCTTGTTGTTAATTTGTCTTTTTTTAAACTTTCCTTTAAATTTTCGTCGTGTGATATTAAAGCCTTTGAGATACCTAAAATAATAGCTCCTGCTTGACCAGATAGACCGCCGCCCTTAACTGAACATTTTACATCATAACTGGTAGCTACTTCAGAAATTTCTAAAGGTCTAGTAACAATTATTTGATGAACAGGTCGTTTAAAATATTCATTCATTTTTATACCATTAACATGAATATTTCCTGAGCCCTTTTTAACCCAAACTTTTGCTATTGATCGTTTTCTTCTACCGGTAGCGTATTTACTATCTTTAAAATTTAATTTAATTTTTTTTATCTTATCTGTAGCTGGACTAACATTTTCCATTATTTAACAATATTTCTTTTATTTAATTTTTCAAAATCAATAACTGTGGGTTTTTGCACTTCATGAGGATGATTCTCGCCAACGTAAACTTTAAGTTTAGTTAGCTGTTTTTTTGCTAATGGACCTCCTGGCAACATTCTTTTAACTGCTAGTTTTAATATATCTTCTGTTTTATTTTTTTCTTTAAGAGACAATGGCGTAGATATTTTAATTCCACCTGGGTGACCTGTGTGCCTATAATATTTTTTTTCTTTAAATTTTTTACCAGTAAATTTAATTTTATCTACATTAGTTACTACTACAAAATCCCCATTATCCATATGTGGGTTATAGGTAGGTTTATTTTTACCTCTCAATACTTTGGAAATATATGCGGCGAGTCTACCGACTGCAGCATCCTGTGCATTAATTATATACCAGTCTTTCTTAATATCTTTCTTTTTAATAAAGGGTGTCATTGTAATGGGCGATAAATACAAAGAATAATAGATAAAGTCAATTTATTTAATATAAAAATAATAAAGATTTATGCTGGTAAAAACTAATACTACACTACTTATTTGGTGGGCAGAAGCTAGATAGATATTTAAACCACTTACTAAAGTAAAAATACCTAGAATTATTTGTAAGATTAAAAAAAATAACAACCATTTTATAGGTCCGTATAATCTTTTAATTTTTATCTTAAAAATATAAAAACTTAAAATTAAAATATATAACATTAAAAAATAAGCTAAATTTCGATGATAAAATTGTACTAGTGAGTGATTATTAAAATCTAAAAAATTTTTTACACTTTTAATTATAATATCGTCAGGAAAAAAAGTATAACCCATTTTTGGCCAAGTTTGATAAACTTTACCTGCGTCTAATCCAGAGACAAAAGCTCCAAGAATAATTTGTAAAAAAATTAGAGCTATAAGAATTAAATATGGTAAATTTTTTTTAGATATATCAAAAAAACTTTTAGAGGTTTTTTTTTTAATATTGGTAATTAACCAAAATATCATAGAAATTATTATAAGTGCTAAGCTCAAGTGTAGTGATAGTCTATAATGACTGACTGTAACATCGTTTACTAAACCACTTTTTACCATATACCAACCAACAGTTCCTTGTAACAAAATTAAAGAAAAAATTAAATAGCATGGATATAAATTTTTTTTATGAATTTTTTTACTAAAATAAAAATATAAAAATGGAATTAAGAAAAATAATCCAATAAACCTCCCAAGAATTCTATGAAAATATTCCCAATAAAAAATAATTTTAAATTCGTCTAAACTCATATTGGAGTTAAGAAGTTGATACTGCGGAATTTTTTTGTACAAATCAAAATACACCTCCCATGAGGACTGACTCAAAGGAGGTAAAACTCCTTTAAATAATTCCCATTCAGTAATTGACAAACCTGAGTTAGTTAATCGAGTAAGACCACCAACTATAATAATTGAAAATACTAAAATTAAAGAAAATATTAACCAATATAAAAATAAATTGTTTATTTTTTTTTCGTGTGTGACCATGTTTTTTAATATATATGTATTTTTATATATCTAAAATTTTTATAATGTCGCTATGATTAACAAAAATATACTTAAAATTAGAAAAGATTTAGATAAACTAGACAACCTATTATTAGATGTAATAAAAAAAAGAACGGAACTAGTAGATTTAGTCATAAAAAATAAAAAATTCAAAAAGGATATCGTTGACAAAAAAAGAATATCAGTAATTCTTAAAAATATTTCTAAAAAATCAAAAAAGAAAAAAGTAGACCAGCTAATAACAAAAGAAATATGGAAATCAATGATAAAAGCGTTTATTAATTATGAATACCGGAATTTTAAAAAGAAATAATTACTTACTATGAGGAGGTAGTTTTTTTTCAACAAAAAATTCGTGTTTTCTAGTATTTGGATTATATTTTTTTAATTTAAGTTTATCTTTAACCTTTTCACCTTTTGTAGGTTTTTTTGCATAATAAATGAATTTACTATTAGGATTACTTTCAGGAACCATTCTAACTTTTAAGTGTGTTTTTTTTGCCATAACTTTTTAATTTTTTTATTTTTTGTAATAAAGAACTACTTTTTTCTTTAAATCTTTTTTTATAATACTCAGCTTTTAAACCATGTGAATTGTAATCGTCAAGTTTATTAATATTTAAATTTAATACGTTTTTAACACCAGATATTGTCATACCTTTGTTTTTAAGGAGAAATTTTATCATTTTAATGACTTCAGTCTGTTCTAACGAATAATATCTTCGATTATTGATTATTTTAGGTTTTATTTGTTTAAACTGTTTTTCCCAGTATCTAAGAATATGATTTAGAGGTTTTTTATTAACCGGATTTACTAAATTTAAAATCTTTGATAATTCACTGATTGTAATTAGTTTATTCACAATTATTTTTTATTCAAAATCTTTAATAGTTTTTTTGATCCAATAAAGCTTATAGATTTCTGAGCGTAGATTGTAATTATTTCATTTGTTTTAGGATTTCTTCCAGGTCTCTCATTTTTTTCTATAACTTTGAATGTTCCAATATTTTTTATAGATAAATTATTTTTTTTTAAAATTACACATAGGATATCAAGAAAATCATTAATTAATTTTTTTGAGAAAGGTATTGGAAAGCCTTTTTTATTACTTAAATTTTTTATTAATTCTATTTTAGTTAAGTTATTTTTGGTCACCACTTAAATGACTAAGATTATTTTTAATTTGATGCATTAAATCACCTTTGACAATTTTATAACACAAATCAATTGAATAATAAAAACCTAAAGCATCCGTGCCACCATGACTTTTAACAACTGGTCCATTTAACCCTAGAAATATAGCCCCATTATATTTTCTCGGATCAAGTTTATTCTTAAATTTTTTAAGAGAAAAATAAGAAAAAATTAAGGAAATTATTGATAAAGATTTTTTTAAATTATCTGTAATAAATTTCGCAGTACCTTCGGCAGTTTTTAAAGCGATATTTCCAGTAAAGCCATCTGTAACTATTACATTAGAGTCTCCACTCATGATCTTATTTCCTTCAATATATCCTTTAAATATAAAATTATTATTATTACTTAGGTTTTTTAGTTTTCTATATGTATTTTTTAACATATCTGTTCCTTTAATTTCCTCAGAACCAACATTTAACAAAGAAACTTTTGGTTGATGATTAGGAAGCAAAGCTTTGTATAGAGCTGAACCAAGCTCCGCGAAATCTACTAAATTTTGTTCATTGCATTCAATATTTGCCCCAAGATCTAACACCACATTTATTCCACTTTGACTCGGCCAAAGCCCTGCTAAAGCAGGTTTGCTAACCTCATTCATCATTTTTAAAATCATACGAGACACAACTAAAAGAACACCGGTATTACCTGCAGATAAACTAATATCAGCGTCACCATCAATTTGTGACTTTATACAATTCCACATACTTGTATTTTTGGAATTTTTAACTGCTGTTAAAGGGGTTTCTTCATCTGAAACTACAGATTCTGTATGTATAATTTTTATTAAATTTGATGAAATATTATATTCATTCAATTTTTCTTTAATGATTTTTTCATTTCCATACAAATTTAATAAAAAATCATTATTTGCACTATTTTTTTTTAAAAAAAGATTAATACCACTAATGGTTTTATCAGGTGAATTATCTCCACCCATTGCATCTATTGCAATAGTAATTTTTTTTGTCATTACTGATAATTAAATATCTAAAATTTTTTTTCCGTTATAATAACCAGATTTAAGATCAATGTGATGTGAAAGTTTATATTCACCACTTTTTTTATCTTCAACTATATTAAGGGAAGATAATTTATGATGAGATCTTCTCATCTTTTTTTTTGAAGTTGATGTTTTTCTTTTTGGTACAGCCATAATTAGTTTTTAAATTTTATTGTATCTCTTACCATAATTTTAAGAGGTAATTCAAAGCAAAAATTATAAAAATTTATAAAATAATTTTCAAAATCTTTATATTTAGCTCGTTTTGGACTATCAAAATCATTAAAATATTTAAATATGAGCTTTTCGTTAATTTTAAATGTATCTTGGCTTTTATTTTCAATTTTTAACAATATATCGTAGAGTAATTTGTTTAATTCCTTCATTTTTTTATTTACTGATACATCGCCGAAACCTAATTCTCTTAAATTATTTTCTATATTAAAAAATAATGAATCATAGTTATTTTGATCAAATTTAACCTTCTTTTTTTTAAAAATAATCATCATTATTGAAAAATGCATAAACATAAGATAAACGCGCGTTTCAAAGCAATCTTTTAATTTCATTTTTTCATAAAAAAAAATATTTCTAGATAAGGTCAATAATGTGATGTACAAATCCGAATTATGTTTTTTAGCGTTAAATATCATATAATATTATCAAATATCTTAGTTTGTCTTTTTTTATCAGGCTGTCAATTAAAAGAACCTCATAAAAATCATGGTATATTATTTCTTAAAAACAGATCAGAATCTTTGCAAGTAAATAAGTCAAATAAAAATGATATAATTAATACAATTGGTCAACCACACTCAAAGTCTATTAATGATGAGGATGAATGGATTTATATCGAAAGAGTTCTTACAAAAGGAAAATATCACAAGTTAGGTAAAAATATTTTAAAAACTAATAATATTCTAATCGTTTCATTTGATAAATTTGGAATTTTAAAAGATAAGAAATTTCTAGATAAATACTCTAAACAAAAAGTAAAATTTTCAGATAAATACACCGAAAACGATCTAACTAAAAAAAGTTTTGTAGAACAATTTTTTAATAGTTTACAAAATAAAATGTACAAGAAAAAATAGTACTATTAATAATTTTTAATGAGCAATTACAGCAAGTAACAACAAGGCTACTATGTTAGTAATTTTTATCATTGGATTAATCGCTGGTCCTGCTGTGTCTTTGTATGGATCACCAACAGTGTCTCCTGTAACAGCTGCCTTATGAGCTTCTGAACCTTTGCCACCAAAATTCCCATCTTCTATATATTTTTTTGCATTATCCCAAGCACCACCACCTGCTGTCATAGATAGAGCTACGAAAAGTCCTGTTATTATGACACCTAGCAACATTGCACCTAGGGTAGAGAGTGCGGCTTCCATTCCACCAATTTGAAAAATTACATAATAGACCACAATTGGAGATAAGACTGGTAATAAAGAAGGGATAATCATTTCCTTAATTGCTGCCTTCGTTAATAAATCAACTAATCTTCCGTAATCAGGTTTTCTTGTTCCCTTCATTATCCCAGGGATTTTTTTAAATTGTCTTCTAACCTCAATAACTACTGCACCACCTGCTCTACCAACAGCTTGCATTCCCATTGATCCAAATAAATAAGGAAGCATTCCACCAATCAACAAACCAGCTACAACAAAAGGATTTGATAAGTCAAATGTAACGTTAATTCCTTCTAAGGCTGAACCTTTAACTGTAGAATAATATTTAATATCTTCTGTATAAGCAGCAAATAAAACTAACGCTCCTAGTCCAGCAGAGCCTATAGCATAACCTTTAGTAACTGCTTTAGTTGTATTACCGACAGCATCTAAAGCATCGGTAGTTTTTCTTACACTCTTAGGCAGTTTAGCCATTTCAGCAATACCGCCTGCATTATCAGTGACAGGTCCATAAGCGTCTAAAGCTACAACCATTCCTGTTAATGCTAACATTGATGTTACCGCAATGGCAATCCCAAACAAACCTGCTAAGCTATTTGTATATAAAATACCTGTAACAATAATTAAAGCTGGAATTGCTGTTGCTTCCATCGATACAGCTAATCCTTGAATTACATTTGTTCCATGTCCTGTAGTTGACGATTGAGCTACTGATTTAACCGGTCGGTAATTAGTTCCAGTATAATATTCTGTAACCCAAATTAGTAGACCTGTAATCACTAGACCTACAATTCCACAAATATAAAGACTAAATCCAGAGAAAATTATTCCATTATTATTATAAATCTTATCAAAACCAACGAGAGAATCTGTAACAGGATAAAGAATTAAAAGTGAAGTTATAGCAGTAACTATAAAACCTTTATATAAAGCACCCATAATATTTTTACTTTTACCTAACTTAACAAACCAAGTTCCAACTATAGAAGTTAAAATACATGCACCACCAATTGCTAATGGATAAATCATTAAATTATAATCTTGAGGAAAAAAAATTGATGCAAGAACCATTGTTGCGACAATTGTTACCGCATATGTTTCAAATAGATCTGCTGCCATACCTGCGCAATCTCCAACATTGTCACCGACATTATCTGCGATTACAGCTGGATTTCTAGGATCATCTTCTGGTATCCCAGCTTCTATTTTACCAACTAAATCAGCGCCAACATCAGCGCCCTTTGTAAAAATTCCACCACCTAATCTTGCAAAAATAGAAATAAGCGAAGCTCCAAATCCAAGAGCTACTAAAGCGTTAATAATCTCCCTATTATCGACATTTAGATTAATTAAAATAATATAATAAATAGTTATTGCTAATAAAGCTAATCCAGCAACTAATAAACCCGTAATTGCTCCAGATTTAAAAGCAATGGTTAAACCGGCTTGTAAACTTTTTCTTGAAGCCTCTGCTGTTCTTACATTAGCTTTTACAGAAATTAACATTCCTAGATAACCGGCAACGCCAGATAAAAAGGCGCCAATAAAATATCCTAATCCAACTAAATAATTAAAAAAAAAAGTTACTATTGCTAAAACGATAACACCAACAACTGCAATAGTTTTATATTGTCTATTTAAATAAGCTTTTGCTCCAATTTGAATTGCTTCAGCGATTTCTTGCATACGAGCATTTCCTGGACTTGCTGAAATAATTTGACCGGATAATAAATAGCTATATGCGACAGCTAAAACTCCAGTAAAAGAAATAAGATAAAGTAATTCTAAATAAATTGTCATTGTAATATGCGCATAAATGCCAAAAATAAGTTAAAAACGCAAGCTAAAGTTATACATTATCTCAATTTTTATGAGGGTTTTCTAATATGTTTGGCAATTTTATCGAGTATTGCATTTAAATAACCAATTTGAATTTTCTCTAGAAAATACTCTGAGGTTAACAAATACTCGTTAATTATAACCTTTGTAGGCGTGTTATGTTTAAATAACAATTCAAAAACAGCAGCAAAAAGTATTATCTTTAACAATTTATCGGTCTTAACTAAGTTAATATCATTCGATAGATATAAATTTACAGTTTCTTCTATTAACTCCGATCTTTCCAATGTTCCAGTAACTACATCTTTAATATATTTTTTAAATTGACTTTTAGGATATTCGATCTCTGCATGAGGATTCATTAATGAATTATAGATTTTTTGAATAATTTTGATTCTTGGAGATGAGTTTTTAGATTTTTTTTGGTCCATTATTTAAAATAGAAACTACTGCTAGAGCAGCTTCAAAGCCTTTATTGTGTTTATTTAGAGAATTTTTTTTACATCTTTCAAGAGCTTGACCATAATTTAAAGCAGTTATTACGCCATTGCCAATTGGCTTATTAAAATTGATAGATAGATTTAAAAAAGCATCAAAAGTTGATGAACAAATTAAATTAAAATGTGGTGTTTTACCTTTTATAACACATCCTAAAGCAACAAAACCATCAAATTTATTAATATTTTTCCTTATGGCAATGGGTATTTCAAAAACACCCGGAACATCAATTATGCTTACCTTGAATTTAATTAAAATAAGTTGTTTTTTAGCACCATCTACTAAATTTTTTGAAATATTTTTATAATAATTTGCATTTACAATTAAAATTTTTTTCATTTAATAATTATCTGTTTTTTTATTTTCAAATCAAAGCCATCTAAACCTATTAGCTTTTTTTTACTACGTGAAATTAATATCATATTTTTTACATTTAAATCTTTAATTATTTGAGCCCCAATACCATAATATCTAAGAATATTAATATTATTATCAATTGTTTTATTTGTATTATTTATTATCAGTAATATAAAATTTTTATATTTAGATAATAATTTGAGAGATTTTTTTATTTCATTATTATTTAATAAATTATTATTTTTTAATTTAGTAGATAGAACTCTAACTGGTATAGATTTCTTTTGACTAAATTTTCCTTTGGTTATTGCAAAATTTATATTCTTATCTAATTTGTTTTTATAATTAGAAATTTGTATTTTACCTAATTTATTTAAAAAAATTGTTTTAGTTTTGATTTTCGTTATTAATTTTTCATATTTTAATCTATATGAGATAATGTCTTCAATTGATGCTAATTTAATTTTATGTTTTTTTGAAAATTTAAAAAGATCATGAAGTCTGGCCATGCGTCCATCTTCATTCATTACTTCGCAAATAACAGAACTAGGATTAAGTCTTGATATCTTAGAAATATCTACAGAAGCCTCTGTATGTCCTGCTCTTTCTAAAACGCCTCCATTTCTAGCTACTAAAGGAAAAACGTGACCAGGTGAAACAATATCTTTTTTTTTTGAATTTAGATTAATAGCAGTTTGTATTGTTTTAGCTCTATCATGTGCAGAAATACCTGTGGTAATTCCTTTTTTTGCTTCAATAGATATAGTGAAGGCAGTTTGCATTCTGGATTTGTTAACTGGAGACATTAAAGGTAGTTTTAATTTATCAATTTTTTTTTTTGTTAAGGCCAAACATATTAACCCTCTTCCATGCTTAGCCATAAAGTTTATAGCTTTTGAATTACATTTTGAGGCTGGAATAACTAAATCACCTTCATTTTCTCTATCTTTGTCATCAACCAAAATAAACATTTTACCTCTTTTGGCGTCTTGGATAATTGATGAAATCTTTGAAAATTTATAATTAGACATATTAATTTGAATATTTATATATATATTTTCCAAAAATATCTAACTCAACATTCACTACATCGTTTACTTTAAGTTTATTTAGATTTGTTAGTTTTAAAGTATGTGGAATAACATTAATTTCAAAAAAATTATTTGAAACTTTAGATATAGTAAGTGAAACACCATTTATAGCAACAGATGCTTTTTCCACTAAAAATTTTTTAAGATTGTTATCAAAAATTTGAAGCTTAATAACCCATGTTTTATCTATGGAGACTATCTTTTTAATTTTTGCGGTAGTGTCTACATGTCCTTGAATAAAATGTCCTGATATTTTTTGGCCAAAAACCAATGAATGCTCTAAGTTGATTATATGATTTATTTTTAAATATTTTAAATTTGATTTTGCAAGTGTTTCATTTGAAACATAAAAAAATATTGAATTTTTTTTAATTTTAACAAGAGTAAGACAGACCCCATTACAAGAAATTGAAGAACCTATTTCTTTTTTATTCATTTTAAGATTAGTTTCAATTCCAACAAAAATACTATTTTTATTTTTTTTAATTAACTTAATTTTTCCATTATTAAAAATTATTCCATTAAACATTATTTTAATTTTATTTCATAAAGTTTGTTGTCATTTAAATTTACTTTAATTAAATTATTAAAATTTAATCTTTTTAAATGATATGTTGAAGCATTATTAAGGCCATTTTTACCAAGTTTATATTCGTTTTGAAAAACATATAAATTATTCAATAATTTATTTTTTATTAATTCGTTTAAAAATATGAGACCTGTTTCAAATAAAATTCTGCCATACCCTAGTTTATATATTTTTTTAAATAAAAAATAAAAATCATTTTTATCAATTAAAGATTCTATAAAAATTATTTTATAACCTTGTTTTTTATATGTGTGAGTTCGATTTTTATTCTCTTTAGTTGTAATTATATAGGTTTTTCTTTTTTGATTTAGTTTTTGTAATAAAAGATTTTTTTTAAGTTTTAAATTCAAGTCTATGATTATCAAATCTGGTTTATTATTATTTAATCCATTAATCCTGCAATTAAGAATTGAATTATCTTTATTAATGGATTTAGATGTTGAAACAATACAATCAAACCTTGATCTTATCAAATGAGCTATCTTTCTTGAGTGGGTATTTGTTATCCATTTTGTTTTTTTATTTATTGTAAAAAAATCATTTGAAATGGCAATCTTAGCTGAAACATATGGAATATTATTTTTTTTATTAAAAAAATAACTATCATAAAAATTTTTAAATTTTTTAGGATTGATTTTAATAGCTTCTATATTATTTGCCTTAAAAAAAGATTTAGCTTTTTTAAATGTTCTGTAATCTGGGTCATCAAAAGGATAATAAATTTTTTTAATTTTTTTTCTCTTAATTATATTAACACAAGGTGGTGTTAAACCATAATGTGTGCATGGCTCTAATGTTACATACATGCTTGTTCCAGAAAAATTTTCTTTTTTTTTATTTAAAGCGTTAAATTCAGAATGTGGTCTGCCATTTTCTGATGTTGTTCCGGTTGATATTACAGAGTTGTTTTTAACTAATACACTTCCTACAGAAGGATTTAGCTTTGTTTTTCCTAAGTTAATTTCAGCTAATTTAAAAGCAAGTTGTAAATAGAGATTATGATTTACTATCATCTAAATTGCCTACAAATTGTTCAAAATCTTTTGCTTCTTTAAAATTCTTATAGACAGAAGCAAAACGAACATAAGCAACTTTATCTAGAGTAGATAGACCTTCCATTATGAATTTGCCGATAGTTGGTGTTGGAATCTCACTCTCTCCAAGTCCCTCAAGGTTTCTAACTATTTTTGAAATAAATTTTTCAATAGTTTCTGAATCAATTGGTCTTTTTCTCGTGGCTATTCTAATTGATTTTGAAATCTTATCCCGATCAAATGGTTCTCTTTTACCATTACCCTTTATAACTGTTAATTCTTGAAACTGGACACGCTCAAAAGTCGTAAATCTCTCTTTTCTATCGCAACCACATAATCTTCTTCTTCTAATTGCGGTTCCATCTTCTGTAGGCCTTGAATCAACAACTGATGTATCTTTTTCTCTACAAAATGGACAAAGCATAGTTAATTTTCTAATTATCGTAAATAGGGAAAAAAGAACAAAGTTGAACAACCTCTTTTTGTACTTCCTTTTCTATTTTTGAATTATCTGTTTTATTTTCACTTAAACCTTTTATCACTTTAAAAATAAGTTCTGCAATTAATTTAAATTCTTCTGGGCCAAAACCTCTTGTCGTACATGCTGGAGTTCCCAATCTAACACCTGAAGTAATCATTGGACTTTCTGTGTCAAAAGGTATTCCATTTTTATTACATGTAATGTTAGCGCGTCCTAAAGAAGCTTGTGCGTCTTTTCCTGTCACGTTAAAAGGTCGCAAATCCAATAACATCAGGTGTGTATCAGTTCCTCCGGAAAAAATCTTAAAACCTTTTTTTGTTAGACTTTCAGATAAAATCTTTGCATTATTAATTACATTGTTTGTGTAAATCTTGAAATCATTTGACAGTGCTTCTTTAAAGCAAACAGCTTTGGCTGCAATTACATGCATTAAAGGACCACCTTGTAATCCAGGAAAAATAGCGCTGTTAAACTTTTTAATTAATTCCTCACTATTAGTGAGAATTATTCCTCCTCTGGGACCTCTAAGCACTTTATGAGTTGTTGATGTAACAACATCAGCATATTTAGTTGGGTTAGGATAAGCCCCACCAGCTACTAAACCTGAAAAGTGGGCCATATCAACTAGAAGATATGCACCAACTTTATCACATATATCTCTAAATTTTTTGAAATCTATTATTCTTGAGTAGGCACTACCACCCGCAATAATTATCTTTGGTTTATTTTTTATCGCTAAATTTTCAACACTAGCATAATCAATTAATCCAGTTTCTTTATCAACTTCATAATGGATTGCATTAAACCATTTTCCTGATTGTGCTGGTTTAGCACCATGTGTTAAATGACCACCAGAATTTAAACTCATTCCTAAAATTGTGTCACCTGGTTTTATTAACGCAAGATAAACCGCACCATTAGCTTGAGCTCCTGAATGAGGTTGAACATTAGCAAATTTACAATTAAACAATTTTTTTACCCGTTCAATAGCTAAGTTTTCTGAAATATCTACATGTTCACATCCGCCATAATATCTTTTTCCGGGGTAACCTTCGGCATATTTATTTGTTAAAACGGAACCTTGTGCCTCTAGCACTGCCTTTGATACGATATTTTCTGAAGCAATTAATTCGATATGATTTTGCTGTCTAGTAAATTCATCTCTAATAGAATTATATAATTCTGAATCAGCTTCCTTAAGATTTAATTTAAAAAAATTATTTAAGTATTTATTTAATTTAATTGCAATTGACATATTTATATTTTTTTTATTCGTTTTAAATGTCTACCACCTTCAAATTTAGTTTTTAAAAAAATTTCAACTAATTTTAAGGCTAAAGCTTTTTTTGTTAATCTAGCACCCAATGCTATTATATTAGCATTATTATGTAATCTAGACAATCTAGTAGATGAAGCATTATAACATACAGCGGCTCTAATAGATTTGATTTTATTAGCGCTAATAGCCATACCAGTACCAGATCCACAAATAAGGATTCCAATATCGCTTTTTTTTAATTTAATTCTATTGGCAAGTTTTTTTGCAAAATCTGGATAATCTACAGATTTGTTTTCATAGGGTCCCAGATCAAAAATTGAAATATTTTTATCTATTAGGAAATCTTTGATATCTTCTTTTAATTTAAATCCAGCATGATCAGAGGCTATACAAACTTTTTTTAATAAGAAATCCAATTTAATTAAATTTGTAATCTAAAACACATGCAACAAGATGGATTCTATTTTCTTCACCACCATTAAATGCATTATGGTATTTAGTATTATTTGTTACCCAAACAGAACCGTCTGCCGACATATGTTTTGCAACATTATCTATAACCATTAAGCATCCAGGATTAGTTATTATAGGTATATGCAATCTCGGTTCTGGATCTCTGTGCCAGCTTAATGTTGATCTGGGCTCTTTTAATAAAATTCTTAATCTACCTAATTTATATTTTAGAGAAAGAGCATCAAAAACTTCTTTAAAATATGTATTTTCATAATCTGGTATAAATTCAGAATATTTAGACTCATCGACTGGTACATCTCTAGAAACTTCTTTTCCAGATTTATCTGGCTTTGTCCAATATAAACCTCTGGCCTTATTTCCCTTAACTGAGTCAGGGTCACCAGGTTTTTGAGTTAAACAAATAGCTCCAAAGTGGGATATACCGCCACCATCGTCGAATTTCTTAGTTTGAACAATTTGATTATAAGCCTCTCGTAATTTAGTAATATCAAAACTAATATTTTGTTTTCGAAAATCACTAAAATTTAAAATTTTATCCTCTCTTTTTGAATCTAAGCTGACAATATTTTTTGTATCTCTATCCATGTATTATTGTTATTTATCTTTTTGTATTATATATTTGTATAATACATTTGTCGCATTTTTGAAATTAATTAAAGCATGATTACTGGAAAATTTCCCAATTTAAGACTACGTAGAAGTAGAAAATATAGCTGGTCAAGAAGGTTAATCGAAGAAAATAGCCTTTCAGAAAACGATCTCATATTACCTATATTTTTAACTGATGGCAAAAATAAGAAGCAGACTATAAAATCAATGCCTGGTACATTTAGATACTCAGTTGATAAATTAAGTATTATAGTAAATGAAGCAATTAAATACAAAATACCCATGATTGCTTTATTCCCTTATACGCATAAAAAAAACAAAAATTATTTTGGTGACGAGGCGTTAAACGAAGAAAATTTAGTATGTAAAGCAATAAGCCATATTAAGAAAAGATTTAAAAATGAGATCGGCATCATGTGTGATGTTGCTTTAGATCCTTATACTTCACATGGTCATGACGGGTTGCTAAATAATAACTATGTTTTAAACGATGAGACTGTTGAAATATTAACTAAACAAGCAATTCTGCAGGCGCAAATGGGCTGTGATGTAATTGCTCCATCTGACATGATGGATGGCAGAATAGGTAAAATAAGAAAAGCTTTAGATATGAATGGGCACCAAATGGTTCAGATACTTTCTTATGCTGTCAAATATGCATCAAGTTTTTATGGACCATTTAGAGATGCTGTCGGGTCTAAAGGTTTGTTAAAAAGCAATAAAAAAAACTATCAAATGAACTTTGCAAACAGTAACGAGGCTTTACGAGAAGTATCTCTAGATATAAAAGAAGGTGCCGATATGGTTATGGTCAAACCAGGTTTACCTTACTTGGACATCATTAAACTGGTTAAAGACAATTTCAAAATTCCAGTAATGGCGTACCAAGTTTCTGGTGAATACAGTTTAATTAACAATGGTATTAAAAATAAATTAATTGATGAAGGTGCGGTGTTTGAAAGTTTAATGGGTTTAAAAAGGGCTGGAGCTACAGCCATAGTAACTTATTTCGCATTAGATATTGCAAAAAAAATAAAAAGAAATTAATTAAAATAATTTTCTAAAATAACTCTAGATTTTGGAAATGGTAAATTATTCGGCAAAAAAAATTTATTTACGATAATATTTCTCGTAAAATAAAGTGACTTCTTGATTAAAAAACTAGTAATTTCTTTTGGGAGTTTTTTTTGCATTAAATAATTTGGAACTTCATAATGGAAGCCATCTATATTGATTTTTTTTATACTTGATAAATTGTCGTTTACTTCTTTATAGCTAGATAAATTTGCATCATAGCCAAGTTCCTTAATTAAATTTAATTCAAAGAAAATATATAAGATAATCCAATTATCTAAATTGAGAGAGTTAATTAAATTATCAAATATTTCATATATTTTTTTATTAGGCTGTGACTCTGGGAGTAAAATATTTAATAATGAACACAATGATATTAGAGCCGATGTCCTCTCCTTATCATTAAAATAATACGGTGCTATAGGTTTAATTAATTCTGTTTTAAAATATCCAATTTTATTTTCATTTTTAGATGTATAGGAAATAAATATCTTATTAGAAATTTGTAAGTAATTTCTAATTTTTCTAGAATTACCACCATAAACTACACCACCAACTTTACCTTTTTTAGAGGTAAACACATTTATGATGTTAGCATTTTCTCTAAATTTTCTTTTTGATAATAAATAACAATCATCTTCCCAATTCATATTTTTAATAATTTTAGTAGTTTTGAAGCCGCATTTTGCTGTGCATTTTTTTTTGACGTTCCTATGCCTGACGCTTTTTTGGAATTAGGTATTTGGACTTCAGTTTTAAAAAAAGGTTTGTGTTCTGGTCCTATTTTTTTATGGAAATTATATTTAGGCAATTCCTTAAATTTTTTAAGACTATATTCCTGTAACTGAGTTTTTGAATCAACTAAAGTTATTATTGATTTGAGTAAGTAAAAATTCCAAAAGTTTAATATAAATTTTTGTGAAGCTTTGAGACCACCATCTAAAAAAATAGCACCTACTATTGCTTCTAAGCTATCACTGATAATCTTATCTCCCGATCTTTCCAAGTTTTTTTGAGATGCGCCGAGATATAAAAATTTTTTTAAATTAAGTTTTTTGGCTATTAAAGAACAGGTATTTTTATTTACCAGGTTAGCAAATTTTTTATCAATTATCCCCTCTTTTTCATCAGGGAATTTTTCTAAAAGTTTTTCAGATATGACTAATCCTAGAACACGGTCACCCAAAAATTCTAATTTTTCATTATTTCTTTCTTTATCGAAACTTTTGTGTGTTAATGAAGTTCGTAATAAAGATGTATTTTTGAAAGTATATTTAATAATCTTTTCAAGTTCTTTTATGCTCTCACCCATTATAAATTTTTAAACAACCTTTCCAATCTGAAAGAATTAGTCAAATTCCAAAACTTAAACATGCTCCCTTTATAGGTGTCATTAGAAAAAAAAATAATTTTAGCTTTACCTACAAAATTAACAAAACTTACATATCCTACGCTATCTAAATATCTGCTATCTTTTGAACAATCTCTATTATCACCTAATAAAAAATAATGTTTTTCTGGAACTATGTATATCTTGGAATTTTGTAGGGAACCTTGTTTTTTATAGGTGGTTAAATGTTTTACTCCATTAGGCAGTGTTTCAACAAAAGTGTTTGTATTTAATTGAAAATTTCCACATCTGATAAAGTTTGATTGATCCACTTTTTTTTTTATAATTTTTTTTTCATTAATATATAAATCTCCATCAATAAATTGGATCGTATCTTTAGGAAGGCCAATTAGTCTTTTTATGTAATCAGTTCTATTATCTGCTGGTGTTTTAAAAACTACTAAATCACCTCGTTTCGGTTTATTTGGAAAAATACGATTATTGTAAATATTTGGACTAAAAGGAAAAGAATGTTTGCTATACCCATAAGTGTACTTTGATACAAAAATACGATCTCCTACTAGTAAAGTTGGTTCCATGGATGATGATGGGATATAAAAAGGTTGAAATAATAGCGACCTAATTAAAATAGCAATAAGTAAAGCACTTAGCAAAGTTTTAATATTTTCAAATATTATGTTAACAAAATTATTTTTAATCATAAGGAAATTGTTACAAATGCGACTGCATATTCCTTCTCATCAGAAATTGACAAAAAAAAATTTGATTTTTGTGTTTTAAATTTTTTTTCGACAATTTTTTTAGTATCACCAATTAATTTTATAAATGGTTTCCCGTTTTTTTTATTAAGAACAACAATTTCATTAAATTTAATACCTTTGGAAATACCTGTTCCAAGCGCTTTAGAAAAAGCCTCTTTAGCAGCAAACCTTTTTGCATAACAATTCTCAGAGCTTGATAATTTTCGACATTTAGATATTTCTAATTTATTAAATAATCTATCAAGATAATTTTTGTTTTTTAGCACTTTTTTAACTCTATCGACATTTACAATATCAGTGCCAATTCCATAAATTTTCATAATTTTAAAATTTTTTTAAATAATTTAATTGAATTAGATAATCCTATGAAAATTGACTCACCTATTAAAAAATGTCCAATATTAAATTCTTGAATACCTTTAATTTTAGATAAAATTTTAGCCGATTTATAAGTTAAACCATGTCCAGCATGCACCTCTAAACCTAATTTATTGCCAATACTCACAGCTTTTTTAATTCTATTAAATTCATCTTTATAGTTTTTATTTTTATTTATTAAGTTACAAAACTTTCCTGTGTGAATTTCAATACAATCTGCATTGAGTTTCTTTGACTCATTTATATCCTTAATGTTTGGTTCTATAAATAGACTAACTCTACTTTTATTTTTTTTAAGTAAATAAATAATTTGTTTGATAAATTTTTTTTTGTAATTAAGATTTAAACCACCCTCTGTTGTTACTTCTTTTCTTTTTTCAGGAACAATGCAAATAAAAGGAGGTTTACTTTTTAAAGCTATTTTTAACATTTCATTTGTTGCTGCTATTTCAAGATTTAAAGGTATTTTTAATTTCCTTTTTATTTGTTTGAGATCATGTTCTTTAATGTGTCGCCTGTCTTCTCTTAAATGTATTGTTACAGAGTCTGCGCCATTTTTTTCAGCTATCAATGCAGCTCTTAAGGGACTTGGGTAATTTTCGCCTCTAGCGTTTCTTACTGTTGCAACATGATCGATATTTACGCCAAGTCGAACCTTTCCCATTACAAATTCCTACTTCCAGGTTTGACTGACTTAATTAAAGATAAATCTTTTGGTAAATTATCTTTACTATAAGTAGGGATATTTAGTTCAACTTGAGACACAATCTTTTCTTTAATTTTGGAATTACCATTTGACCTATTTATTATACATGCATAACCAATTACCTCTGCATAATTTTCCGTCACTAGTTTTGAACATTCTATACTTGATTTACCTGTAGTAATTACATCTTCTATAATTAAAATCTTTGTATTTTTTTTAATATTAAAATCTCTTCTTAATTTAAATTCTCCATTTACTCTTTCTGAAAATATAGTTTCTTTATTTAATAATTTACCAATTTCATACCCAACAATTATCCCTCCCATAGCCGGTGATAAAATTAAGTCAAAGTCATCTAATTCATCTTTAATTTTTTCTGCTAGCGACACACAAATTTTTACAGCTTTTTTTGGTTTACTCATTAGTTGAGCACATTGGACGTACTTTGAGCTATGTAATCCAGAGGACAAAATAAAATGACCCTCAATTAAAGCGTTAGTTTCTTTTAAAATTGTCAAAGATTCTTTTAATGAAAGCATTTTTTTTCTGTTTATGTCTAATTATTCTAAATTTTAAATTACTTTGCTTTATTTGACTTATCAAGTTTGTAAAATTTTTCAAATCCTTAATTTGCAAATCAAATGAAAACTTCAG
>MDTF01017537.1_pt1 | contig 22618 bp, 17 predicted proteins | sample 811191 | NCBI WGS metagenome assembly MDTF01 (sample SAMN05326649, study PRJNA326480) | marine metagenome | isolation source: seawater | place: Southern Ocean | collected 2011
TACTGTAAAAATTTTAGAACATCATCTTGATATAAGACAAATCTATTCTAATAATTTTAAATATATTCTTGTTGATGAATACCAGGATACAAATTTTATTCAGAGTAAATGGCTTAATTTATTATCTGAAAAACATAAAAATCTATGTTGTGTGGGTGATGACGATCAATCTATTTATAGCTGGCGCGGAGCTGAAATAAAAAATTTCTTAGAATTTGACCAAGTTTATAAAGATACAAAAGTAATTAGACTTGAGCAAAATTACAGATCTTCACAAAATATTTTATCTGTAGCTTCTAATTTAATAGCTAATAATCAAAATAGAGTTGGGAAAACATTAACCACTACTATGGAGGAAGGAGATTTAGTAAAATTAAACTGTTTTAAGAATGGTAAAGATGAGGCAATCGGAGTCTCTGATGAAATTGAAAAAAGATTAAAAAAAAAATATTCGTATAACAATATAGCAATTTTAGTAAGAGCTATTTTTCAAACAAGAGAATTTGAGGAAAGATTTCTAAAAATTGGTATGCCTTACAGAATTTTGGGTGGTACTAAGTTTTATGAAAGAGCAGAAGTTAAAGATTGTGTTGCATATCTAAGACTAATACATCAGGCAAAAGATGATTTGGCATTTGAAAGAATAGTTAACAATCCAAGACGGTCTATAGGTGATAATACTTTAAAAATTATACACGAATGCTCAAAAGAGAATCATTTGAGCTTAGAGCTAGCCTCAAAAAAAATGATAGAAGAAAATTTAATAAAACCTAAAACAAAAATAGGACTCAGTTTTTTTTTAAATGCATTAAATAAATGGAGAAATGATTTATTAATCAAAAAAATTAGTCACATCAAGTTATTACAAATTGTTTTAGATGAGTCTGGATATTCTGCTATGCTTAAAAATAAAAAAGATGTTGATAATGAAAATAGGTTAGAAAACATAAAAGAGCTACTAAGTGCAATGAAAGAATTTGATAATTTAGAGAGTTTTTTAGAACATGTTTCACTTGCAACATCAGTTGATCAAGAATGGGATGGGGAAAAAGTAAACATGATGACTATGCACGGATCAAAAGGGTTGGAGTTTGATGTGGTTTTTTTACCTGGCTGGGAAGAGGGGTTGTTTCCTCATCAAAAATCTATTGAAGAAAAAGGTCAAAAGGGAGTTGAAGAAGAGCGCCGATTAGCCTATGTGGGTATTACTAGAGCAAAGAAAAAAGCAATCATTTCATTTTCAATGAATAGATTTTATCAAGGTGACTGGCTGGACAGTATGGCTTCAAGATTTATTGAAGAATTACCAGAAAAGCATCTTGAAAAAAATTCATTTTTTGCTGAAGAATCTGATGAAAATAAAGATTTTGACTTTAATCAAGATTACGAAATGGAAGAAGAGACAAAAAGCCCCGGATGGATAAGGTATCAAAAAAGAATTAAATGAAAAATAAGATTAAAATTTTAAGAGATAAATTTAAAAAATATAATATTGATGGATATATTATTCCTAAAAATGATGATTACTTCACTGAATATTCAAAAATTAATAGGTTAAGGATTATATCTAATTTTACTGGTTCGGCTGGGTTAGCTGTTATTTTAAGAAAAAAAAACTATTTATTTACAGATGGAAGATACACAATTCAAAGTCAAATAGAATCAGGTAAAAAATTTAAAATCATTAGCTACGAAAAGATAGTTAATTGTAATTTATTTAAAGATTTAACTTTAGGTGTTGATCCTAAATTATTTACATATGATCAAATAAAAAAAAATTTTGCAAAAAATAATAAAATTAAATTTATTGATAATAATCTAGTTGATGAAATTGAAAGCAAAAAAATTAATGAAAACTTTCCTTTTTTTTCATTAAGCAGAAATATTGTTGGAGAAAGTCACATTTCAAAAATTAATAAAATTTCTAAATACCTTAAAAAAAATAAATCTGACTATCTGTTTGTGAGTGCACCTGAAAATGTAGCTTGGATTTTAAATATTAGAGGTGGAGATATTCCAAATAGTCCCATTCCAAATACCAGACTTATTATTAGCAAAACAAAAAAAATATTATTAATAAGTAAAATTAATAAAGTTAAAAAACTTGTTAAAGAGAAAAGAATTAACTCAAATGAATTAATTGAAACTAATGATTTACCAAAAAAAATTTCTCAACTAAAAGGTAATAATTTTATAATAGATAATAAGTCATGTTCAATTTATTATGAGAATATTATTAAATCTAAATTTAAAATTATAAAAAGAGAAGATCCAACCTATCTTTTAAAGTCAGTTAAAAATAAAACTGAAATAAAAAATATGATTAATGTACATATCTTAGATGGTGTAGCTTTAACAAAATTTATCTATTGGATAAAAAATATTAATAAAAAAAAAATTAATGAGGTGCAGGCACAGAATAAATTAGAGAGTTTTAGAAAATTAAATAAAGATTATTTATATCCAAGTTTCGATACTATTGCTGGTTCTGGAAAAAATGGTGCAATAGTTCATTATAGAGCCAAGAAAGAAGACTGTAAAAGTATTGAGAAAAAAGATATCTTTTTATGTGATTCTGGTGGTCAGTATAAATATGGCACAACAGATGTGACCAGAACAATTTGTTTTTCAAAACCCAAACCACGTATTAGAGACATTTTCACAATGGTTTTGAAAGGGCATATTGCTGTAGCAAATACTAATTTGGAAAAAGATAATATTGGTAAAAAAATAGATATTAGGGCAAGAAAATTTTTAAAAAAAAGTAACTTAGATTATTCTCACGGCACCGGACATGGTGTTGGTTTTTTTCTTAATGTTCATGAGGGTCCACAATCAATTTCAAAATTTAATAAAGTTAAAATTAAAGAAGGTATGATTTTAAGCAATGAACCAGGATATTATGAAAAAAATAACTTTGGCATACGGATTGAAAATTTATTATTTGTAAAAAAAATAAATAAGAGAATTTTTTTTGAAAATTTAACTCTTGTTCCAATTGAAAAAGAATTAATTAATTATAAACTTTTAACTTTTTTAGAAAAAGATTATTTATTTAAGTACAATATTAATATTTACTCTAAAATATCAAAGTATTTAAATTTAAAGGAACGTAAATGGTTAGCTAGTTTTATTTAACATCTTTAAAAACTGACCTTGATCTATAATTGTAATTTTAAGTTCTTTAGCTATTTCAATTTTTTTTTTTGTTGATTTTTCACCAGTAATTAAATAATTTAATTTTTTTGAAACACTGCTAACTGTAGTTCCAGAATTTTCTTCAATTAAAGATTTTGCTTCAGCCCGACTAATACCATTAAGCTTTCCTGTTAACATAAATGTTTGATTTTTTAATAAGCCTTTTTTATTTTCAATTGATCGATTCTTGATATTTAAAATTTTCTGTAGCTCACTCAACATACTTAAGTTAACTTTATTAGAAAAAAATTTCTTAACAGAATTTACTTGAGTTTCTCCAATACCATCAATATTCAAAAGCTCTATAAATCTATTATCTTTAGATAAAGAATTAAATTTTGAAAATGATTTAAAATGTTTTGAAAGAGTTTTTGCATTTTCTAAACCAATATGCCTAATTCCAAGTGAATAAATAAATCTTTCTAATGAAATATGTTTCTTTTCATTTATTGAATATCTTAAATTTTCAACTGATTGTCTACCCCAGCCTTCCAAGGATTTAATTTTTTCATAATCTAATTTAAAAATATCTTGAGGTAGTTTTATCAATTTGGTAATCCAAAAATTTTCTATAATTTTTTTTCCAAAACCATCAATATTAAATGCATCTTTAGAAACAAAATGTTTTAATTTTTCTATAGCTATTTTTTCGCATTCATATCCTTCACTTGTGCATCTTCTAATGGCATCCCTCTTTTTGGTAATAATATTAAATTCTTTAATAGTTTTTGAACCACATGAAGGGCAATTTTTTGGAAAGATAAATTGTAAACTATCTTTAGATCTTTTTTTTATATCAACAGATAGTATATGGGGTATTACATCTCCTGCTCTTTCAATTGTTACTGTATCACTCACTCTAATATCTTTTCGCTCAATTTCGTCCTCATTGTGAAGTGTGGCATTAGAAACTATAACTCCTCCTATATTGACTGGTTTTATTTTAGCAACTGGCGTCATGGCACCTGTTCTGCCTAATTGAATATCTATATTTAGAATTTCTGAGATTGCTTTATTGGAAGAAAATTTATGAGCAATTGCCCATCTGGGCGCATTAGCTGCATTACCTAATCTTTTTTGAAGTTTAAAATCATTAACCTTGTATACTACTCCATCAATATCAAAATCTATTTCAGCCCTTTTTTTTTCTATTTCATTATAATTAGTTAATAAATTTTTAATTCCTGTGATTAGTTTGTTTAAAGGATTCGTCTTAAAACCCCAGTCATATAATTTCTCTAAATATTCAAATTGATTTTGAATATTTAAATCTTTGTTATATCCAAAAGTATAAGCAATAAATTTTAAAGGTATTTTTTCTGTATCCACAGGTTTTTTTTGTCTCAATGTACCCGAGGCAGCATTTCTTGGATTTGCGAATTTTTCTTTAAGACTTTCAAAATCACTATTTTGAATAAAAACCTCCCCCCTCACGTCAATCTCTTTTGGGAAGCTCTTACTCATAATTCTTTTAGGAATATCTTTAATTGTAGTAAGGTTGGCCGTTATATCTTCACCTTCTTTACCGTCACCTCTTGACAGTCCTTTTGTAAATATTCCATTTTTATAAGTTAAGGAAGCTGAGATGCCATCAATTTTTGGTTCTGCACTATATGTAATTTTAAAATTATCTTTCTTAGATATAAAATTTAAAATTTTTTTTTCAAAATTTAATAAATCTTCTTCGTTAAATGCATTGGCTAATGACAACATAGGCACTCTATGCAAACCTTTATTAAAAGTTTTTGATGGTTTGTATCCCACAATTTCTGATGGAGACTTTATTGAATTAAGAAATTTATGCTTTTTTTCTAGTTCAAGAATATCATTTTTTAAATGATCATACTCTTTATCTAAAACTAAAGGGTTACTTTCGGCATAATAAAATTTATTATATTGATTAATTAATTTTATTTTTTTTCTATAACTTATTTGAATTTCTTTTTTATTCATCTCATTCAAAAAGAGATTTTAGTTTTCTTAAAATAAAATTACTTCTTTTATTTTCTTTTTTTAATTTATCTTTTTTGTTTTTTTCATATTTTTTATTAAAAATGCTATATGATTGTTCATACCATTCAGATGATTGATAATTATAACCCAAAAGATTTGCATATTTTGCTGCTTCATCTTTTAATCCTAAAATATAATAAACTTCAACTAGTCTATGAAGTGCTTCCTCTACATAAATAGTTGTTTCATATTCGTCTATCACAACTCTGAATCTATTAATTGCTGAAATCCATTTTTTTTTTTCAAAATAATACCTTCCAACATACAGCTCTTTTGCTGCCAAAATATCATTTATTAAATCAATTTTATATTCAGCATCTTCAGCATATGAGGTACTAGGATAGTTCTTGATAAGCTGATTAAATTGATTCTTGGCGTTAGAAATTGATTGTAAATCTTTTTTTTCATCAACTATTTGCTCATAGTAAGATAAAGCTAATAAATATTCTGCATAATCAATGTTTTTATGATTGGGGTAAATTTTAAGAAATCTTTCAAGTTCCGCTATTGCATCTCCATAATAATCTTGTGAATAATACGAATATGCAGCCATTAAAGCAGACTTCGGGGCTAAATTAGACTGTGGAAATAAAATTTCAGCTTCATTAAATCTTTTTGCTGCAAATAAAACATCTCCTCTTTCTAGTTCTCTTAAACCTTCTTCGTAAGCTTCTGTCATTTGATCCTCAATACTTTTTTCGCTAATAACCATTTTTTTTTCAGTCTTATTTGAGCATGAAAAATTAAAAACCATTATCAATAGCAGTATTAAAACTTTAAATTTCATATTATTTATCAATATACTTAACAGATTTAAAAAAGAACTCAGTGATTTTATGCTATAGATCTTAATAAATTTCTATTTATAAGAGTGTGTGGAAGATTTTTTTCTTTAATTTCTAAAATTGAAAAATTTTCTTTATTCTGGAAAACTTTTCTTAACAATTGATTTGTTAAAAAATGACCACCTTGAGAGCAAACAACACTAGCTACAATTCTATATCCTGATGTATATAAGTCCCCTATGCAGTCTAATATTTTATGGTTAACAAACTCTTTACTATTTCTTAAACCTTCGGGATTTAATATTTCTTTATCTTTTACAACTATTGCATTTTTTAGGCTACCACCCTTTGCTAGACCGTTTTTTTTAATAAACTCAATATCCTCAAATAGGCAAAAAGTTCTTGAATTATAAATATCAGTTAAATCATCCTCATAAACTTTGACCTTGTTTTTTTGAGTACCAATCATCTGATTTTTATATATAAGCTCAAAATCTATATCAAGACTTAGTGTAGATGGTTTTATTGAAATAAATCTTTCACCATCTGAATATTTAATCTCTTTATTTATCTTAATAATCTTAATTGGAGCATCACTAGTTTGTATTCCTGATAATATCAATTTTTCAATAAATTCTTTAGCAGAGCCATCTAAGATTGGCACTTCCTCATTATCAATTTCAATTAATGCATTATCTACACCCAAACCAAATAATGCACCCATTAAATGCTCTATGGTTGACACCTTTGCACCGAACTCGTTTTCTATAGTTGTATTTAAAGAGGTATTGGAAACATTCATAAAGTTAGGAAAAACTAAATTATTATTTTTCAAATCAATTCTTTTAAAAACAATACCAAAATTTGGTTCAGCTGGCTTAATGCAAATATTTACTTCCAAACCACTATGAAGAGCAATACCAGTAAATGAAACATTACTTCTAATTGTTTTTTGAGTTAAATAAGACACAAAAAACTTTTAATTTGATTCTTTATAATTTCAAAGACAACTAATATTACGAGAAAAAACAGTTTCAACTAAATAGTCCAAAGAATTTTTCAAAAATACCTCGAATTTCAACATTTTTAGGTATTAGAATAACCTCATTATCATTCTGACCATTTTTTAATCTATAAGCCATTTCAGACAACTCAATAGTTTCATCTTTGAAGAAATTTTTAATATAATTACCAGACATATAGCGGGTGATCTTTATTTGATATTTCTCTAAAACTTTATCAAATGCAAAGATTAAATCATTTGATATAGATTGGAAATTAACCTCAATACATAAATTGTCGCTATTTAAATTACCAGTAAACAAAGAATATTTTTTTTTATCCACAATATAAGTAACTATAATAATATGCATGATTGCTTGTTCTTGATAATTTTCTTTAAATAAGTCCTTTAGATCAATTAAGCTATTTTCTAAATATTTTTGATTAATAGGGTTGTTATAATTCTTTTTTTTAACACCAATATTCACATCTAAATTTTTATCACTTTCAATTATCAAAATAATATTTTTAATAAAATTACCCATTAATTTTTCAATCATATAAACATGATCATCAAGAAATTTCGATAAATTATTTAAATCATTTTCATGAAAATTATTGTCAACTTTTAATTCTTTATTATATAAATTTTTTATATTCTTTTTATCAAATAAAAAAATTTGAAATTTATTTTTTGAAATATAAAGATAAGTTTCAAAATCTATTTCTTCAATCATTTAAAATAATTTGATTTTTAATTCTTGCATCAATAATTCTGATATCAACAAAACTCTTATTTTGTAAAAAGTCAAAAACTAAATGTAGAGACTCTTTAATGTAATTCTCAGGTAATTTTATTATTATATCATTATTAAGTTCTAGATCCCATCTTTTAGATGAAAAAAAATATAGGTTTTTAATTTCTTTGTATGAAAACTTAGATTTATTAACAATATTTTTAAAATCTAAAAATTCTTTAATACTTGGTTTACCAAAAATAAAAGGTAATTCATTATTAGTAAAATAATTTTCAGAAAGTTTTCCATTAGAACCTACAAGAAATATTTTTCCATTATCGTTTATTCTTGCTACAAATTTAGTTTTATCAATATCAATATTTAAAGAAGAGGGGTATTTTTTAAAAATTTCATATTTTTCAATCAGACTGTTTGAATCAATTTTGTCAGTTATTTCTTTCTCATTGATAAAAAAAATATTACCTAAATTTAAGTTTTTGATTTCTTCTAATAAAATAGAATTATGATAATTTCCTAGCCCAATGACGTCAATATCTTTAATTTCCTTAAATTTAAGACTATTCAAATTTATATTATTAATTGAACTAACTAAGATTAATAAAAAAAAATAAAGTAAAATTTTTTTACTTTTTTGTTGATGCATCTTTTAAAATCCACTCAATTAATTTTTTAAAACTTATCCCATGGTATGCTGCAATTTCAGGAACAAGAGATAGTTTGGTCATACCGGGCTGAGTATTAATTTCTAATAAATAAAATTTGCCTTTAAAAAATTTAAAATCTGATCTAGTCACGCCATTGCATCCAATAATTTGATGTGCTTTGAGGGCTATATCGGTAACTTGATCTAATTTTTTTTGGGGCAGATCAACAGGTATAATATGTTTAGTTTTGGCACTAGCATTGTATTTAGCTTGATAATCATAAAATTTTCTTCTTGGCTTGAGCTCAATTGCTCCTAGTTTTTTATTTCCCATAATTGCAACCTGGATCTCTCTCCCAGCAATAAATTCTTCTATTATTACTTGTTTATAAATTTCCATTGATTTTAAGACTGTTGTTATATTTTTTTTTGTGCAAATATAAACATTTACACTTGAGCCTTCGTTTATTGGCTTAACTACAACTGGAAATTTTAATTTATCATTTACTATCTTTATTAAGCTTGAATTTTTTTTATCGAAAGAATATTTGATAAATTTTGGGGTATTAATTTTATTTTTAATAAAAATTTTCTTCGATATTTCTTTATCCATTGCTATTGATGAGGCAATCACACCTGAATGAGTGTAGGGGATTTTAAATCTTTCAAGAATAGTTTGAATATATCCATCTTCACCAAACTGACCATGTAATGCATTAAAAATGATATTAGGTTTAAATTTAGTAATATTTTTAGTTAAATTATTGTTAGGTTCAGAAATTTTAACTTGATATCCATTTTTTTTTAATTCTTTAGCAACCTGCAAACCAGTATCAAGACTAATGAGTCTTTCTTTTGAAATTCCACCTGAAAGTATAAGTATTTTTTTTTTCAATTTATTCTAAAATTTTAATTTCTTTTTCTAACCTTACACCAGTTTTTTTAAAAACACTTTCAGATACAAATTCTATTAATTTTTTCATATCTTCAAACTTAGCATCTCCTTTATTAACAAAAAAATTGCAATGTTTTTCGGAAATACAAGCATCTCCAAAGGATTTTTTAAGAGAAACTGACTCTTTTATTAATTGCCAAACCTTTTTATCTGACTGATTTATTGGGTTCTTAAAAGTACTACCACTAGTTTTAATCCTTGTGGGTTGAGCTTGTTGTTTTTTTTCTTTAAGTTCTTCCATTTCATCTTTAATTAAATTTGAATTTTTATTATAACCTTTAAACGAAGCGCTTAAAAAAATTAGATTTTCTGAAAGACCACTGTCTCTATACTTAAAATTAATATCCTTTGCTAGGATTGTTACAACTTGTCCAGATTTATTAATTGCTTGAATTGAAATTAAAATATCTTGAAATTCTCTTCCAAAACATCCTGCATTCATTTTTATTCCACCCCCAACAGTACCGGGTATGCAAGAAAGAAATTCTAAACCACCCAAACTGTTTTTCATTGCAAATTCTGATAATGATTTATCACTAACAGCACTCCCAGCAATAATTATATTACCAGATAAAAGTGAAATATTATTAAAATTATTTGACAGCTTAACAACAACACCGTTATAGTTTTTATCTGTTATCAATGTATTTGAACCACCCCCAAGAACAAACATCTTTTCTTTGTTTTCAATTTTTTTTAAAAAATTAATAAATTCTTTGAGATTATCTGCCTTGTAATAGATTTTGGTTTTACCGCCTATATTAAACCAATTTTTCTTTTTTAAACTGTAGTTTAATTTTATATTATTTTTAAATTCTGAAGATAATTCCTCTAAGCTAATATTCATTATAATAATTTAGGTAATTCTCTCATCCATGTTGAAATAGTTCCAGCACCCATGCCGATAACTATTTTTTTTCCATATATATTATTTTTAATATATTTTGCTAATTGAAATTTATTATCAACTAAAAATAATTCAACTTTTGAATTTTTAATTATCTCTTTGGCAAAATTTAAATAGTTAAAACCAAGTTTAATTTTTTCACCAGCAGTATAAATTGGAAATAGAATTACTTTGTCTGCATCTCTAAATGCATAAGTAAATTCTTTTTTTAAGTCTTTTAATCTTGATATTCTATGTGGTTGAAAAATACATACTTTTTCATAATCTTTATAAACACTGTTTACTCCATCCAATACTACCTTGATTTCTGTTGGATGGTGCGCGTAATCATCAAAAAAATCTACTTTATTATATGTAAAAATCTTATTAAATCGCCTCTCCACTCCTTTAAAATTCTTTAGTCCCTTTTTTATAATCGAAATTGGCAACCCAACTGTTATTGCTAAAGCTACGGCTGCTACAGAATTTGTGATATTGTGCGTACCTAATAATGGTATTTTAATACGCTTAATTAATTTATTTTTTTGGTTTGGTAGAATTATTTTTAAATCAAATACCGAGTATTGTCTGAATGGCTTTATATTTTTTATGCAAAAATTTGACTTGGTGTCTATGCCATATGTATAAAAATTTTTATTTTTTAATTTTTTAATTAAATTTTCATTATTTTTATCATCTAAACATACAAATGATTTTCCAAAAGATGGGACTTTATTTATAAACTTGATAAAATATTTATTAAGCTTATCCATAGAACTATAAAAATCCATATGCTCTCTATCAATATTAGTTATTATTGCATAAGTAGGTGGAATGTAAACGAAACTTCCATCAGATTCGTCAGCTTCCAAAATTGACCAATCACTTTTACCTAGTTTTGCAGAATTATTAATAGAATTAATAACCCCACCATTAATAATAGTAGGGTCTATTTTGGTTTCTTGAAAGATTGAAGCTATCAAGGAGGTTGTGGTCGTCTTGCCATGTGAGCCGACAACTACAATATTTTTTGTTAAAGAGACTATGTGCGCTAACATTTCCCCTCTTTTGTAAATGGGTAATTGTTTTTTTTTAGCTTCAATTAATTCTGGATTATTTTTTTTAATTGCAGAAGAAACAACCACAATGGTTGCCCTATTAACATTTTGTTTTTTATGCCCAATTGAAATTTTTATTTTTTTCTTTTTCAATCTTTCAATGTTCTTATTGCTAGCTATATCACTACCTTGAACTTTAAAGCCTTTACCATTCATTATTAAGGATAAACCACTCATTCCAATTCCACCAATACCAACAAAGTGTATTACCTCTGATTTAGCTAATTTAATTTTCATTTATAATTTTTAATAAATTTTGATTAACATTATTCCAAGTATTTTGATAATTTAAATTTTCTAAGTTCATTTTTTTCTTAAAAAAATCATCTTTATTTTTTAATATATTTAATAGCAAGTCTTCAAATTTTTGCTTATCAAAATTTACTTGCTCTAAAATCCAACAGCAATCTTTATTTTTATAATAATTAGCATTTTCAAGCTGATGATTGTCTTTTGAGGATGGCAACGGTATAGCAATAAAAGGAATATTTAGTAAAGAAATCTCAGCTAAACTTGAGGCGCCTGCTCTTGTAATACATAGGTCTGATTGATTTAAAAGTACATTAAGATTTTGATTAAAACTAAAAACAGTATTTTCTATTTTATTTTTTGAGTAAAAGTTTTTAAAAAAATCTAGGTTTTTTTTATTTGTTTGGTGAATTATTCTTAATGAGTAAACTTTAGAACTTTTTATAATTACCTCATGTATTATTTCATCAAATATTTGGGCTCCTTGGCTTCCTCCAATTATCATTATTGTAAATATTTTATTTTTTTTTATAGAAACTTTTTCATAATATTTTTTTCTTATAATTGGGTTTAAAATTTTTAGTTTATTCTGAAATTTATTTGGAAAACCAATTATATTTTTTGCATAACATATAATTTTTTCACAAAAATTTAAAAAAAATTTATTTGCTCTTCCAATAACCATATTTGGTTCAAGTAGAAAAATTTTAATATTAAGTATTTTTGCAGCAAAACATAAAGGTAGAGACATGTACCCACCTGTAGAAATTAAAATTTGTATTTTTTCTCTTTTTAACAAAAACAAACATCTTAGAGTTAAGAAAAATACTTTTAGGGTTGAAAATGGCAATAGAATTGATTTGTTTAATCTAGGGGTATCCACCACAAAAACTTTATAGGTATCACTATTTAAATATTTAAGACCCCTTAAGTCAGAAGAAATTACAATATCATATTCTTTTTTTAAATGATCATAGATCGTAGTTGCTGGTATTACGTGCCCCCCCGATCCTCCAGTAGAGATTAAAATCTTTTCTTTCATCTTTAGTAGTTTATTTTTCTTTTTGTTAAATTTAGAATTATTCCAGATGATATTGATATACTTACAATTGAGGAACCACCATAACTCAAAAATGGCAATGTCATTCCCGTGGTAGGAAATAATCTAATATTAACACCCACATGAATAGTTGCTTGCATTAAAATTAAACTCACACAGCCTATTAAAATTAGTTTGATCTTTTCACTTTTTTCATAATTAATTTTTTTAAAGACCATATAAATAAGTACTAAAAATAATAGTAATATTAATATTATGGCAACAACACCAAACTCTTCGGAAATTACTGAAATAATATAATCTGTGTGCGCTTCTGGCACTCTATTTTTTAATGTCCCTTCGCCGATTCCTTTCCCAAAAAAACCGCCACTTGTAATTGACTCAATAGCTTTATCAGATTGAAAATTATGAGTCCCTATGTCCCTATTAAAAAAAGAAAAAATTCTGCCTTGAATATAATCAAACTTAGGCACATTAATTATCAAATAGGTTAAAAAAACCACTACAAATAAAAAAAATCCAAAAAGAAAAAAAATATTGATACCAGAGGTAAAAATTAAAACAGCCCAAGAGAAAACTACAAGAAGTGTTTGACCAATATCCGGCTGTATAATTAAAAGTAGAGAAATTATAAATATTAAAATAATTGATAGTAAATATTTAAAATAAAGATTTGAGCTTCTATTGCTGCAAAGAATAGTAGCCAACATTACAATTAAAAATGGTTTTAATAATTCGATCGGTTGAAATCTTGGTAAAAAAAATAAATCAATCCATCTTTTTGATCCTTTTATTTCAGTACCAAAAATTGGAATTAAAAATAAAAGAATTAATGAAATAAAAAAAAGAAAAACAGAATATTTCAATAATTGATCAGTACTAATAGAGGAAAAAATAAAAATTATAAATATTCCTATACAAATATAAATTAGATGCTTAAAAAAAAAGAAGTAACTATTTGTATCTAATTTATCTGAGGCAATCAAGGAAGTTGAAACTAAAGAAAAAAATAATCCAATTGTAAATAATAAAGTAATGAGTAGAAAAATTGATTTATCGATATTCTTCCACCACTGATAATAAAATTTATATAAAGAATTATTGCTTTGCATTAATAAATTTTTTAACTAATTGATTAAAATGTAAACCTCTATCTTCAAAATTTTTAAAACTATCAAATGATGCTCCAGCCGGACTAAATAAAATTGTATTTTTTTTTAATTTATTATTTTTAATAGATAAAAAAATTTTATTTAAAACAAGTTCTATATTTTTAACACTTTTAACGGTAACTTTATTTTTTAATTTTTTTTTAAATTCTTTGTAATATTTACCAATAATAAAAACTTTTAAATTTTTACAATATTTTTTAGATAATTTAAATTGGTCACCCTTTTTAGGTATTCCTCCTAAAATCCAATAAATATCATTTAAATTTTTTAATAAATTTTCTGAAGATGCAAAACTAGTTGATTTTGAATCATTAATTACAGTTAGGTTCTTATTTTCAAAAATAATTTGTTGTCTATATTTTAAACCTTTAAATCTATTTAAAGTTCTAAGTAAATTTTTATTATTTAATTTCAATATTTCTGAAATTTTTAAAACAAAAGATAAATTTTCTTTATTGCTAGAAGACACAAAGTATTTATTTTTAATCTGATCAAATATTTTATTATTTTTTAATGAATCTACCTTTATAATTCTTTGTTTAAGATTAATGTTCTTAATTTTATTACTAATTAATGGATCATCTTTTTTTATGAATGCTACAGATTTATTTGGTTGAGAAATTAGTAATTTAAATTTTGCATTAATATAATTTTTTAAATTTTTGTGTCTCTCTATATGATCTGGGCTAATGTTAAGTATTACAGCATATTTAGAGCAAAATATTTTACTATAATCTAATTGATAAGATGAAACCTCAATTACAAATATTGTTCTTTTAGTAACACTTTTCTCAGATAAAGCAGGATTTCCAATATTACCAATTAATCTTGCATCATATTTTTGATCTAATAACACCTCATGCAAGATTTTAGCAGTAGTGGATTTTCCATTTGTTCCCGTAATAGTGATACTCTTATTTTTAAAAAATGAGTAAAATATGTCTAAATCAGTATAAATTTTAGAAAAATTTTTCTTTAGAGTTTTGGATAATTTACAATTTGAGATATCAATTCCTGGACTAATAATAATTTTATCAAAGTTGATTTCAGATATTTCTTTAAGACTATTAAGTCTTTGATTTGATTTAGAGTTAATCTTCTTTTTCAAATCATCATCAAATAGATATACCTCAGCTTTATTTTTTAAAAAATTATATGAAGAAACCCCACTTTTACCAAGTCCATAAATTAATATTTTCTTTTCTAAAAAAATATTTTTACTTTTTGTCATTATCTTAGTTTTAAGGTAGCTAAGCCGATCATTGCTAAAATAATTGAAATAATCCAAAATCTAATTACAATAGTTGACTCTGGCCATCCTTTTTTTTCAAAATGATGGTGTATTGGTGCCATTCTAAAAATTCGTTTACCTGTTAGTTTAAAAGAAATTACTTGGACCATTACTGAAATAGCCTCTAGGACAAATAATCCACCCGTTATTGCTAAAACGATTTCGTGTTTAGTAATTATCCCTACGGCACCCAAAGATCCGCCAAGAGCTAAGGAGCCCGTATCTCCCATAAAAATTTTTGCTGGCGGTGCATTAAACCATAAAAAACCTAAACATGATCCAATAATAGCTCCACAAAAAATTGAAACTTCTCCGGTACCTTCAATATAAGGAATTTGTAAATAATCAGAGAAAACAATATTCCCAGTTACATAACTTATAAAAGCAAAACAGCCTGCAACCAGAATTACTGGTACTGTTGCTAATCCATCAAGTCCATCTGTTAAATTTACAGCATTAGATGACCCAATAATTACGAATACTGAAAAGGGAATAAAAAACCATCCAAGGTTAATTATTAAGTTTTTAAAAAAAGGAAAGTATAAGTTGGTAATTTCTTGGTAATCAATAAAGTAAATAAAGAAACAAATTCCCAGAAGAGCTAAAAAAATTTGTGCTAATATTTTAAACTTTGATGAAATACCTGAGGAATTATTATATTTAATCTTTTTGTAATCGTCAAATGCTCCAAGTAAGCCAAATGAAATAGCAATATAAATACAAAAAAGAATACTAATATTTGTTAAATCTCCCCAGCATAAAACTGAAACTAATAGTCCAAATAGAATAATAACACCACCCATTGTTGGTGTACCAATTTTTTTTATTATATGATCTTCTGGACCATCATTACGTATGGGGTCTAATATCTTTTTTTGAGAAAAAAAATTAATGAAAGGTCCTCCGATTAACAAAACAATAATTAATGAAGTGAATAAAGATAACCCTGTTCTAAAAGTTATATACTTAAAGACATTCAAAAAACCAAATGTATCAACGAAATTTAATAGAAACTGATAAAGCATTTATTTTAAACCTTTCAAATTATTTACTATCTTATTGAATCCTGTCGCATTTGAGGCCTTAATCATGAGATAATCATTATTATTTAAATGATTTTTAATCAAATCAATAATTTGAGAATTACTATTTAATATTCTTCCTCTTTTTAGTTTTGAGATAGAGTTGAACGCAGAGGAAACTTCACTTCCCTTAACGAATACTTTGTCTATTTTGGTACGATTAATTATTGCTCCTATAGATTGATGAAGTTTTTTAGAGTGTCTTCCAAGCTCCAACATATCACCTAGTAATAAATATTTTTTTGAATTTTTTGAATCAATTTTATCATAGTTAAGAATTGCTGATTTGAGAGACAATGGATTCGAATTATAACTTTCATCAATTAAATTTAAATTTTTATTATTAACTTTAATTTTAGAAATATCTCCTCTCCCATTTGGTATTTTAAAATTAGTAAACATATTTTTGCTTATTTTAGAGATATCTAAAAAAATACTCATCACCGCTAATGAAGCTAAGATATTTAAGATATTATTTTGAAAATCGTTAGAAATTATAAAATAAGTTTTTAAATTATTAATTTTAATAATTGCTTTAAATTTTTTACCAAATCTTTTAATATTTATAAGTTTTATATTTGAAATTTTATTATTAATACCAAATGATAAAATTTTAAGATTTTTTTTAATAGCCAGTTTTTTATGTAAAACAAAAAAATTATCATCAGCATTTAAAATAATAAAACCATTATTTTTTGTATTGTTAATTATTTCTGATTTAGCTAATGCGATTTGTTTTAAATTCTTAAAATTTTTAGCATGTGCATAGTTGATATTTGTAATCACACTAACATCTGGTTTAACAAATTTTGAAAGATAATCGATCTCACCTTTTTTATCCATTCCAATTTCCAGAATCCCGTAATCATCTTTATGATCTAAATTAAAAAGACTTAAAGGAACACCATATTTATTATTATATGATTTTGGTGAAATACTTACTTTAGATAATTTCTTCAATGAGCTCCCTAACAATTCTTTTAAAGTAGTTTTTCCACAACTTCCCGTTATAGCAATAATTTTGGTTCTTATATTTTGTCTAAAAATTTTAGAACTTTCTGTTAAGAATTTTAATGAATCTTTAACTTTAATTTGATGCGTAATATTATTATTTTTATTAAATCTATTTACTATAGCTAATATTGCTTTTCTTTTAAAAGCTTGCCCTATAAATTTATTTCCATCATTTTTTTTTCCTTTAATTGCAAAAAAGATATCACCTTTTTTTACTTCTCTAGAATTAATCCTTCCCTGTCCTAAATTAAGTTTGGAAGAGATTTTTTTATTCAGAGACAATTCTTTAACTATATTAAGCTTCAAATTATTAGATAAAAATAAATTCTTAATTTTTATTGCATGCACAATAATTTTTTTATCTGAGAAAAAAATTTTTTTACTACCAAGATCTTGTGTCTTCTCATGTCCTTTACCTGCAACGAGTAAAATTTCCCCTGTTTTTAATTGATTGATTGCTTCTGATATTGCTTTTGCTCTATTGGGAACTTCATATATCTTTTGTTTTTTTACTCCTTTTTTTATGTCATTCCTTATTTTTTCAGGATTTTCAAATCTTGGGTTATCATCTGTCAGATATATTTTGTCAGAAAAGATATCAGCAATCTTACCCATTTTGGCTCTTTTATCCTGATCTCTATTTCCACCGCACCCAAATATTAATGATATTTTTTGATCTGGAAATTGCTCTTTTAAATTTATAAGACATGTTTTTAGGGCATCTGGAGTATGGGCATAATCTAAAATTACTTTAGATTTATTTTTAATTTTACCAATTCTCTCAAATCTACCTTCTACAGATTTAATGTTTGGCAGCACTTTAAATATTTTTTTTATATTAATATTACTTTTTCTTGCTGCAATAATTGCCATCAATATATTTTTTAATTGAATTTTTCCTATCAAATTAAGTTTGATTTTATGTATTGAATTATTATATCTAATTTTTAATATTTGAATCTCTCCTCTAAAATCATGTGATAAATATTGAAAATTATTTTTTTTATCAAATAGTGAATAAAGGTTTAAACTTTTGTTTAATGTAATTTTTTTTATCTTTTTGAATTCAGGTATTTCTTGGTCGGATATTACATTGCCACTCTTTTTTATTAAGTTTTTAAATAGATAAAGTTTAGCTTTTAAATAATTCTTAAAATTCTTATGATAATCTAAGTGATCTTGTGATAAATTTGTAAATATCCCCGTATTAAAAAATAACCCGTCTAACCTATTTTGCTGCAAACCATGGCTTGATGCTTCCATGATAACATGTTCTACACTTTTTTTTTTTAGATTACTTAAAATCTTACTTAATTTTATTGGATCTATTGTTGTATTTGATAAATTTATTTTAAGGTTGCTAGATTTAACTCCTAATGTTCCAATTGATGCAACTTTTTTATTATTTAAATTCAATATTTGATAATAAAAATCTGCAACAGATGATTTTCCGTTAGTGCCTGTAACAGCAATTATATTTTTAGGGATTTTATTGTGAATTTTAAATGAAATTTCAGCTAATGTCTTTCTGACATTTTTTGTTTGAATAAATAAAATACCATTTTTTAGTTTATTAATTTTTTTTTCTGTTACAATAATTTTTGCACCATTTTTAATGGCAGATGATATAAAATTATTACCATCTGTTTTATTTCCTCTAATTGCAAAAAAAATATAATTTTTCTTTATTTGATTGCTATCAAATGAAATTCCTGAAAAAAAAAAATTTTTATAATCATTTTTTATATTAAAAAAGTAATCACTTAAGAGCATAATTAATTAATTTCTATATATTTTGTGGCTAAAATAGGCCCAATTTTATCTATTATCTTTCCTGCTACTTCTACCGATGTCCATCCCGCAGTATTAAAGGGTGTTCCTGTTTGAGTCCCTTTTTTATGTCTATAATTATAAATATAGCTGCTTGAAGTTTTTGGAGAGTCCATCATTACAACAAAAACATACTTTGGGCTTGAAGATGGAAAAACAGACGCAAATGTGTTTATTTTAGTTCTTGTATACTCGCCTTTATCAGGTTGTTGTGCCGTTCCTGTTTTTCCAGCTATCTCATAATTTGAAACATCAGCAAGTTTAGCAGTACCCTCTTCTGTACCTACAATTTTTCTTAAAACCCCAACTATTTTTTTTGAAACACCCTTTTTTAATAATCTATTTTTTTTTTTATTTTTTGAAAAAAATTTATTTATTAGAGTTGGTTTAATATCAAAACCACCATTAGATAATATAGCATAACCCTTAGCTAATTGCAGAATCGTGGTTGTTATGCCATGACCAAATGAAATTGTTTCTAATTTACACCCCTCATACCAATCTATAGACTGAGGACTTCCTACCTCTTCAATGTCAAAATCAATTTTATCTAAAACACCAATAGTTTTTAAAAATAATTTGTGTTCTTCTATCCCAATTTTTCTCACAATTCTTACAGATCCTATATTTCCAGATTTTATTAAGATTTCCTCTGCAGTTAAGTCTGATGGCATTTCATCATCGTATTCTTTAATCGTATGATTTTTTCCACATTTAATTTTTTTTTTTAGAATCTAAAAATTCTGTTTTAGGTTCTATCAAGCCCGCATTAATTCCAGATGCAATTGTAAAAGTTTTAAAAACAGAACCTAATTCATAGGTCCCTTTTGTAATTCTATTAATAAAATTGACATCTATTATATTTTGTCTTTTATTGGGATCAAAGTCAGGTAACGAAATAATAGAAAGTATTTTTCCATTATTCACATTCATTAAAATAGCTGCACTACCTTTGCTTCTAAAAATCTCTTGATATTTGATGAGTTCTCTACGTACTAAGAACTGTATGTCTTTATCAACTGTAAGTTTAATTGGCTTTTTTGATTTTCTCAAGATTTCATTAAATGATTTTTCTAATCCTGAAATTCCATTATTATCATTGTCAATCTGACCAATGATATGGCTAAAAAGGTTTTTTTGGGGGTATATTCTTAAAACTCTTTCTTCAGATTTTATAGACTTATCTCCAAGTTTCATTATTTTCTCATAATTTTCTTCTGAGATCTTTTTTTCTAACCAAAAGAATTTTTTTGTTTCAAGTTGTTTTTCAATTTTAATAAAATTTTTTTTTGGAAATATGTTTCTTAAATTTATTAATAATATTTCTTTATCAATAACATCAGATGTTTTAATTCCTACGTCAATAGAGCTAACTGTTTTAGCTAAATAATTACCATTTATATCTGTAATATCAGCTCTATAGAGTTTATTGCTAAAGGTAGGGATATTATCTATTTTATCTAATTTAGATTTTCGTGAACCTAAATGAATTAAGTGAATTGAGTAAATTAAATAGATAATGAAAAAAAGAAAAAAAATAAATGCCACTCTATTAAATTGAATATTTAAGTTTGTTTCATTTTTTTTATATGTAAAATTATTTTTATAATCTTCAATAATAATTTTTGATCTAGAACTTTTCATTATTCTTTAGTTATTTTTAAATTTTGAATTATTTTTTCTTCTTTTATCGTGTTGTATACTTTTATATCTTGAATATCTTTTTGTATTAATTCATCCTCAAAATATAAAGATTGATACTCTAATAGCTTTTCAGCAGAACTTAAATAATCATGTTCTAATAGAATATTTTCTAATTCTGAGTTTAAAACTCTCAGATTTTCTTTTACTGTAAATATTTTATCTTCAGTTTTTTTTGCTGAATTTTTGATTATTGCTGTAGATAAGATTAATAAAAAATGATCATTATTAAGCTAGATTTTTTCACAGCTTATCTCCAAAGTTTTCTATGTCTATTAAGTATTTAAATTGATCAAGAATATCTGATTCAAAGTCATAAAAATCACTCTTCTTTATTCCATATCTTAATTTTGCAGATCGTGAAGGTGGGTTTTCACTTACTTCTTTCTCCGACGGAACTATTGCTTTTTTTTGATTTAATTTAAACAAAGTTTCAACTTGTTCTATAACTGGCACATACCTTGAAATACTTTTATTTTCAGATAGGCTTTTAAAAAAATACTTAACTATTTTATCTTCTAAAGAATGAAATGTTACAACTGTTAAAATTCCATCTTTTTTTAAAACTTTAGTCGCATTAATAAGTCCATAGATTAACTCACTAATTTCCTTATTTACAAAAATTCTAAGTGCTTGAAAAACTTTAGTGGCACTATTTACCTTGAAATTTTTTTTTCTTTTTGTCTTATCTATGATCTTAACTAATGTTTGTGTGTCTATTTTATTTTTTAATCTCTCTTTAATAATATTTCTTGCAATATATTTACTTTCCTTTTCATCTCCAAAAAATTTAAATATTTTTTCCAATTCTTTTTCATCAAGTTTATTAACCACATCTTCAGCTGAATAATTATTTAAACCCATTTGCATATTCAGGCTTCCATTAAACTCAAACGATAATCCTTTTTTAGGGTCTTTTATTTGTGTGTACGAATACCCAAGGTCGAATATCACACCCTTGATATCTTCGTTTTTAAGTTTTAAATTGTTAAGTTGACTAAACTTTATATTCTTAAATATAAACCTATCTTCAAATTTCTCTTTTATTAAATTTGCTTTTTTTTGACTCTCGATATCTCTATCAAGTGCTATTATATTGGTGTTTTTAAATTCTAGTATTTTTTTTGAATAACCACCTTGACCAAAAGTACAGTCAATAAATGTGCCACCATATTGAGGGGTGATAATACTAATTATTTCTTTTAGTAGTACCGGATAGTGCTTTTGCACTTTCGGTACTATGGTGGCTTCCATCTATTTCTTTAAAGACCATTAATTTTTTTGTCTTCTTAAGAATGCTGGTATCTCAAGATCATCTTCCTCATTATCTTTTGATGATAATAAATCTTCAGGACTTGAACTTTCTGTTTCTGAAGTAAATAAATCTGGTGCATCTGAATCAACACCGAATTGCTTTAAATCATTTGAGGTATCTTCTTCTTCGATACTTTCTTCTTCTATTTGCTCTTGTGGTGTCACCATCGCCTCTTGAGTAAATGATTTTTCCATTTCATTAACTGAGCTATCTTCTGATTCACTTTCGTTCTCAAGATTCAAAGTATGCGTAACTTCTTCATTAATCACATTTACATTAGAGTTTTCATTTACCTGTTCTTGAATCACTTCATTTTCTAGCTTTAGCGCATTTGCACCATGTGAAATTGGGTTCAAGGCTGTATTTGAAAAATTAAATGATGCAGATGATCCCAAGTGTGAAAAATCGGAATAACCTGGGTTACGATTTTGGATACGGTGAACCATATTAATTACAGATTTTGTCTCTGGTTGTTGCCCATCTAGAGATGTTGCAACAATTGAAACTCTCATTTTACCATCAAGTTCAGCATCTGTTATTGCTCCA
>MDTF01011364.1_pt1 | contig 22617 bp, 23 predicted proteins | sample 811191 | NCBI WGS metagenome assembly MDTF01 (sample SAMN05326649, study PRJNA326480) | marine metagenome | isolation source: seawater | place: Southern Ocean | collected 2011
AATCATAACGACCATAGGAACACTATAGACTTTAGCATCGGCGACTGAAAGTAAGGGATTTATAGCGTTACCGAATCCCGAATTTTGCATATAGACCAAAGATGGTTGCCCTGTCGTAATATACTGTCCAACCGCTAGCGCTACTGCAGAGCCCTCATTTGCGGTAATCAGATGCTGGCTTGGGGTTGTATTATCTGAAATATATGCACATATATTTTTTAGCAATGAATCCGGTACGCCCGAAAAATTACTAACACCCTGATCTATCAATGCATCAAAAAAGTCTTTTACATTGATCATTATTTTGTCCCCGGTATAAGTTCCAAAATTTGTTTGATAGATAGCATCTTTTCATCACATTCCAATGATCGGCTATGCCTTAAAATAGACTCTGCGGTGTCCTGCATCGCGGGAAAAGCGCTCCGCAGGAGTTGATTCGCATAGATAACCACATTGGCACCTGCTTTCTCTAGCTCATCTTCAGTAATAGAATTATAGCTTGAGGGCACAACGACCAATGTCTTTCGTTTAGCGATTTGGGCATATTGTCGACAAAACTCCAATATTTCAGCAGGATCTTTTTGCCTACTATGAATCATAATCCCATCCGCTCCAGCCTCTAGAAATGCCTTAGCGCGTATCACCGCATCATCCATCCCAGCCTCCAAAATGAGACTTTCTATACGAGCTATGACCATGAAGTCATCGGTTACTTGAGCCCTTTTAGCTGCCAAAATTTTGTCACAGAAATTCTCAATACTATCCTGGGTTTGCGGGACCTCATTTCCAAACAGGGAGTTTTTCTTTAATCCCGTTTTGTCTTCGATAATAACCGCTGAGACACCCAGACGCTCCAAAGTTCTTACAGTGAATTTAAAATGCTCAATTTGTCCACCGGTATCGGCATCATAAATAATTGGCTTCGTAGTAACTTCCAGCACCTCGCTCAATGTTGACATTCGAGAACTTACATCAACAGCCTCAATGTCAGGTTTCCCCTTGGCTGTTGAATCAGTGAGACTACTTCCCCACATGCCGTCAAATTGACGATATACACCATCAACCTCTACTTGAGTGTGCTCAATGATCAGGCCGCTTAAAGCATTATGGATATCCAAAAACCGGACCAAAGGCTTTGCTTTTAATAACCGACGCAGACTTGTAAGACGAATTTGCGGAGTAGTACCCAACTCTTTGACAACCTTATTTAAGGCCGTTGAGGAAACGCCCTGCGTATAAGGCACCTCGACCAACTCGCCGCCCCACTCAGCTATAACGGCTATAACTGCTTGGCGAGTCTTTTGCTGCACTCCATCTTTCCAGTCATCTCCATGAACCACATAATCAGGTTTTAAGGCTTTTAAATTCTCTGTATAATCAAGGGTGTCCTGAGGAATAACGTCGTACACAGATTTTAAATTACTGACTATTTCCGCGCGCTGCTCGTAATTCATGTAGGGCAGCCTTTTATAACTTGCAATGGCCGAATCCGTTAATACGCCAACAACCACCTGCCCTAACTCAGCAGCTGCATTAAGTACATTCAAGTGCCCTGGATGAATCAAATCCGCACTCATACCCACATAAACTTTTTTCACATTATCACTCTCTATTTTATTAAAATTATTTAGTACTAGCCTAAAATAACCGAAAAATTCGGCAAAATCTCATTGAGATTAATGTGCATTACTGATTACAGCTATGGCATCTACGCAAAAGGCGCTGAACCCCAGAGCAAAATCTTGAAATTGTCAAACACACGAATGAACCAGGAAGTTCTATTTCTTCGGTCACCAGCCAACATATATTGACTACTGCCCAACTGAAGGGATTGTTCGACGACTACAATTTGTATAACCTGCACAGCGCTCTAAGATATTTACCGCCAAAGCTGTTTCGGGAGAAACGTTCAGCACATTAAAACTACGGCTGGTGCTGGAACGTAGGGTCAAGTTCAGTTGCCTCATTCCATGCAAGCCATGGCTTATTGTCGTAGTCCTCTATCAATTTCATAAACATCTTATCGTAGTAATTACCAATGTTCTGACGAATCGAGTCAATCCTTTGCTGTCGCTCCAAAGGGTCAAGGACTCTTGGACTCCGTTCACGCTTCAGAATACGCGACTTCGCCTTTCCAAACTTTTCACCGATAAAAGCCTCCAAACGTTCCATATGTGGATACGGGTTTACAACGAAATCCTCAAACTCTAAAAATAATACCCGCTTTCTATCATCTGAGCTGATGTCGTTATATCCTTGTACGTTAAGCCGGAACATTGCGTCAACAATAAGAACTAGGCGTTCTGTTGCGTTTCCGTTTATCCAAGCCTCTTCTCTACCGATTACCATGATGGGCACAATATGCCCATTCCAAATATGCGTTAACTGCAGTTCACGTGGATCACTTCCAATTCTAGTGCCGAAACCCCTTTGATCCTGCTCGTAGATGTTGCCGACCGGGTCACGGAAGACGTGGATCATTTTTAGCCGCTCGCCCAAGGCCGCAAAGTAAAGTGTGGCAGCATGCAGACCATCGTGAGTCATTTCTTGAAAAATGCTCCTTTGTTTCTGGAGTCTTGTGACAGCAGCCTCATCGGCAGGCAAAAACAATCTACGAAAGTACTCCAAGCGTTTGCCCTGTTTTAAAACACCGGAGTAATCGTCAATACGAAAGTTTACGTCACGAGAAATTGCGTTGTAATAATGTTTCTCGTCAAACTCTGTCTGAAGTGCAATTACCGCCGCATCGAGACTCATCTTTCCAAGGAAATAGTATCTGGCGAAATAGTCAATTTGACTATCCAGCCGCATCTTTTCAACGCGGTCCATAGTGGAAAGTAACACAGCAATCAAGTTCTTGCCTGACCGCCCCTGCCCATCAACAATTACTACCTCATTTCCAAAAGTATTTCCACGTCGCAGCTCAACTTCGTCACCGTATGTATTACCAATTTTCATAAACTTTTATTTCCATCTGGTTTAACTTTGGTGCGTTGAATGGATTTTATTGCTGTTGTTACCATACACCCCACCCACCATCTACAGAGAATACTTGCCCAGTTACGTATGACGACATATCACTGGCCAGATACGCAATAATGCCTCGAAAATCATTTTCTGTAGCCATTCTCGCCAACGGGGTCCTTGTCTCATACCTTTTAACAAATAAGTCCGGTTGATCTCTAAAAACACCACCAGGGGAAATCACATTAACTCGAATCCTAGGCGCCAACGTGGTCGAGAGCCAACGACTAAACTGAATTAGCCCCCCTTTAGATGCGCCATAAGCTGCAGGGTTAGCCATACTAGTTCCATCGTATAGGCCCCAATCGGGCCCATACTCGCCATATATAGAGCCTATATTTATAATGTTGGCACCCTCCGAATTTTTTAGTAGCGGTGTCAAAGCCTGGCAAAGGTGAAATGGTGCTGTTAGATTGACTTCTAATGCCCTCCGCCATGTCTCTACTGTTTGCTTTTCAAAAGTTGTACCCCAGCCTTGAAGTTCTGATGCGCCAACAAAAGCCGCATTATTAATTAGGATATCAAGTAGCGCATGCTCATTCTGTATTGACTCAAGTAATTCCAGGCGTTGATCATTTTGCTCAAGATCACAGTGGTAGTGCCAGACTTGCACACCCCAACGCGCCTTCAACGATGCTGTGAAAGATGTAAAATCAGTTCCCGGGCGATCCACCAGAAGGAGGTCTGCACCGAGCTCCGCAAGGGTGTCCGCCATCGCAGTACCAAGGCCACCAGATGCCCCGGTTATCAGTGCGCGTCGTCCCTTTAAACTCATCAACTCTTGAATTGTCATCGATTTTCAATTCCCTGTTGTGATAAATAAAATTCAGCTAATCTGAAGTCCATCAACGTATCAATATCAATCGCGCGTTCCATTGGCACATGCACAGCACGAACTCTTCCATCAAAAATGGATTGGTGTGTCATAACAAATTCAGGCCTTAACACATAGGCGACCGTAGACATATCATACACACTAGGTGCATCCTGCCGTCGTGTTAATGTGGTTGGGGACGGAATAAGCAAAGCAACGGTGCCATCAGAATTCCTCTTGACCATATTAAAATAAGGACTACGTGATGCCTCTGTAACTGTCACAACCACGTCAACGCCGCCTTTTTTTTCATATTCGTCTAGACAGTTGTTAAGATCGGTTACGGAGCGCAATGGTGCTGTTGTAGGAACAGAGACCATCACCTTCGGCAAAAGCCCTTCAGTCTCTTTTAGGTAGTTAAGCGCATGCTGCCAAGCAAGCCACTCGGGACTGTCGTCTAGAGCAAATTTTTTGGGCCGCATGAAGGGTACCTCAGCACCATATTGAAGCGCCACATCGGCAATCTGCTGGCAATCAGTAGAGACAATAACACGTTCAATTCTTTGCACTGCACGCGCCTGTTCGATAGACCATGCGATAAGCGGCTTGCCCGCCAGTGGTCTGATATTCTTGCCAGGTAACCCTTTTGAACCACCCCGAGCAAAAATAAAAGCAGTCGCCTTCATGTTCTATAGTTCTCGTGATTCATTAAGGCCACCTATTTTCACTTGACTCTTGGAGTTATCCGCTAACCGTGCGGCTTCGATAATCTGTAACACCCTCAGGCCGTCCTCTCCCGTAATAAAGGGCTGAGATGGCTGTTTAATGCAGGCAATAAAGTGTTTCCATTCCTCAACATAGCTTTCATCACGTGTGGCTTGGTGCTTGTAAATCTCCTGCCAACCTGTCGTGCCTAATGCCCACGACTCCACTATTCCAGTGATTCCATTCCAACGTAAGCTACCTAGACTGCCAATGGCTGTGCATAGACGCATCGTGTCTTGCCGAATAAAATCTAGATTTACTGAAGCTACTAATGGTCTTTCAGAGCCATTGCTAACAAAGCCTAAAATCAAATGCGCTGTATCTTCCACATCAATTGCAAGATCACTCTGTTGAGTAAGTATTGCCTGTACCCAATCTACCTCACCAAATATCCAGCGCAAATAGTCGATCTCGTGGCTCAGTTCTAGCAACGACCCTCCTCCTAATGCATGTTGCGCTGAAACACCCTTTTGATAATCACTATCTGGGCGCCAAGATGGTAGGTATTGACCAATTTCACTTCGCACCGACCACACGTCACCAATTACTTGGTCATCAAGTATGGATTTAAATTTTTGTAAAGATTGTAAAAATCGGAGGTTATAACCGATTGCCAAAACCGCATCTGTCTTTTTGCAGGTTTCAAGTAACTCCTCAACGCCTTCGCTTGTTGCTGACAAGGGCTTTTCTATCAAAAGATGGACACCTATCTCAGCTAGAGGCATTGCAGCAGAAAGATGAAAAGTTGCAGGGTTTGCAATTACCGCTAGCTGCGGTGTAAATGCAAGCGCCTCAACCATCGTAGAAAAAATATGGTCTGCACCGTCTGGTATAGTTCGATCAACCTTATGCCTAAGAACGGCAATTTCAGCTTGCGGTAGCAGCTCACGCGCTATACTAAGATGTCGTTTGCCTATGCTACCTAGACCTACAATGAGGATGCGCTTAATCATTATTTAATTACATATTGATTAGAAGAACAGTCGTCGACAAGTGCATCTACCGCTGGCCATTTAGCAAGCTCAACTCCCGCTAATAACAATGAAGAGCGGGCCTGTTTTAAACCATCCCCAATGAAATTAAACAAATGTGCAGTAGCAACAGCATCCACTCTTGGGTCCGTAAGTCCGGTTGCGATATGTGATGCGTTGCCTGCGCCACCCGCCAAGATAATTGGCACTACCCAAGCTGTTGGCAGTTGGTCTATTAGTTCAAGATCATACCCCTGTCCTGTTCCATCACGATCAACCGAGTTTAGGTACCATTCACCAACTGTAGCGTCACTCAGTTTTTGTAATTCATTTTTTGCTACCCCATCTAATGCGCGCGCCCCAGATTCAATCAAAATTTCATAATTGCCACCCTGCGTGCGTTTTAGGTCAAGCGAACCAACTATGCATTGCTGACCAAATTCTTGCGCCAACTCTTTCAGCAGTGCAGGCTGACTAAATATGGGGGTATTCACAACGATCTTATCAGCACCAGATCTAAGTAAACTTCGCGCCTGATCGACTGAACGGACTCCGCCACCAGCGGCAATAGGTACAAAACAACCTTCCGCGAGTGCTTCCAATGTCTCACAAAAAGCACTCTGATTACGCACTCCCCTAGATATATCTAAAACTACCAATTCATCAATAAAAAAAGATATGTGTGCAAAATTATAATTTTTTTGAAGCCACTCTAAATTCCCAACCTTTTGTAGGCGGAAATTTCGACTGAGCACGAATTGACCGTTATCATAAAGCAAGGTAAATATAATCCGCTTCTTCAGCATAAACTCAGTAGTCCAAGAAATTGTTTAACAGTTTTAAGCCATTAGTTTGACTTTTTTCAGGATGAAACTGTGTTGCAAAGATATTTTCGTGCTCATAGGCTGCTATAAAATCTTGGCCGTAGTGACATATCGCATGGCACCCATGAAATTCACCTGCACGCAAGCGATAAGAGTGCACAAAATAGAAATCAGACGAGGGTGCAATATTCTTGAAAAGAACACTTTGATCCTGACTACGCACTTCATTGAAGCCTATATGCGGAACTTTCAGACTACCCATTACATCAATATCAAATCGCTCAACTTCGGTGGGTATTAGCCCTAAACCTCGGGTCTCACCATCTTCTGTGCTATGCATTGCTAAGAGTTGCATACCCAGACAAATACCAATTATCTTACGTTCTCTGTTTGATACAGCTTCTAAAATTGCCTCGTCCAACCGACTATTTTTCAAGGCCAGCATAGCTGTGCGAAACGAACCAACACCAGGTAGAATAAGAGCATCAGCACTTGCTATCTCCGATGGCTTAGAACTTACAACTGAATTATAGCCAAGATAGCGCACTGCGCTTCGGACAGACCACAAATTGCCCATTCCATAATCTACGATTGTTATCAGCTTACTCATGGCTATTCAACGGCAAAGCGTGGCTTCCAGTAACCTTCCACTTTTTCGAATAAGTCTTTGTTTGCATATTTATCAATCGCTTCGTCAAACTCAGACTTACTAAGTTGATAATAATCGAGATAGGTATCTAAGTATTCATGTGGATAATGCCCGTCATATAGCCTCACCAAATTAAGCGCCTGCTGGCGGTCCATAGCTCCCCGACGTACTTCAATGCATGCATCTTGAGTGGCACGACCAAAGCCAAATTTAAGGTACATTAAATATGCATGCAGGGCATACAATGCCTGATCATTTTGTGAAAAGTTGGTAAAAGTCCCAGCATTTGATTCATCTGCTGATGTTAGGCCGCAGTGTTCCTTGGCAACCAAATAATTCCTATAGGGATCCCAGTTTTCAAAATAGGACCAATGCGTGATGTCAATAGGAGCTGTCTGCAAAGCTTCATCACTAGGGAATTGGAAGAAAAACAATTCCGACTGAGCCACTCCAGAATCCTTGAGTATCTTTTCGTATCCGCCCTCTAGGTAAACTTTCTTCATGTAACTCACATCATAAATTGGATTTCTATTAGTTTCCGTAGTGCCCCCATATTCCACTTCGCCATCCTCACCATAAAACACTAATTCAAGCCCTAATTGGTTAGCCATACGGATTACCCCAGCCTGTATCGCAATGAGCCAGCCGTAATAGGGGAAACCCATCTCAAGGAATCCAATTCGATTAAGAGTCCTCATAGCCTCATAAGCGGGATTCACCGTGATGTGGTTATACCCACTATTGACGAATGCTTTTAGGTTTTTCTCTCCAAGGTCTAATGCTAGTGCTGGTGTAATAGTCAAACAAAGTGGATTCATGCCATATTTATGCTTCAAATTATAAGCAACGTAAGAACCATCTTTGCCTCCACTACAAGGTACAAGACAATCAAAAGCACCATCAGTTTTTCGATGTTTATTTAACAGATTTTCAAGCTCTTTCTGTCGTGATTCCCAATCAAGTGTTTTCTTTTCCTCAGTCCAAACACAAGCATTGCACCAACCTCGCTTATCAAATGAAATGCGTGGTCGAGTAGACATCGACAGACAATTACTACACCATTTTAAACTATCAACACTATTGTTCATTCAAACTCCTTGCTTTTGTAATTTTATTTACTTCTAGTAAATCATCAGGTCTACCCACGTCCATCCAGAGCTCATGCATTGGGTATGCCACAGTACGTTTAGCTTTTTCTTGTATTCGCTCAAATAGCGTGGGCATATCACACGGCACATCTAATATTAATTCATTTAAAGTCTCTGGTGATAGCGCATAGACTCCCGCATTAATATGGCTACGTGCTACTGGCTTTTCTTCAAACCCAAGAATTTCAACGCCTTGAGTTCGCACTACACCAAATGGATGTTGCCATTCGTGGACGCGTACCGCCATAGTAGCACTTGCTTGGTGGCGATTATGGAAATCCAATAATTCACCGTAACGTATATCGGTAATCACATCGCCATTAGTAACCACAAACGGTGCATCTGGCCTAGGGTTAAGCAAGCCCAATGCGCCAGCAGTACCTAGTGGTGATTGCTCACGTAAATAATCAATTTTTACTCCTAGCTGTTCACCATTACCAAAGTGAGTTTCTATAACATGACCCAAGTGATGTATGGCCAGCACAAAGTGATTAAAGCCTTCTAGTTTGGCCCGCTCTATAATGTGCTCTAGCATTGGCCTCCCAGCCACTAGCACCATTGGCTTAGGACAATCTTGTGTATGTGGCAGTAAGCGCGTACCCTTGCCTCCCGCCATAATTACCATTAAATTAGCCCGTGCAGGTGATGTGGACATTTCATCCCACAGATGCAAGCCTACGACTTGTTGCTGGCCATCCACCACGGGGATCTGTTGAATTTTATTAGCCGCCATCAACTGCCTCACCATGTCGCGCGACATCTCTGGCGGCACCACCAGCGCATTGTGATTAACAAGCCTAGCGATCGGGCTATTAAGATCCAAACCCTTAAGCAACCCGCGGCGTATGTCTCCATCTGAAATGGTACCTACCAGCTTATGAGCTTTATCCACCACCAACACAATCCTGATGGCGACCTGATCAAGGTTGGAAATTGCCTGCCCAATAGTTGAGCTTTCTGGGAGGATAGCTTGGCGCCATATTCCTTCAGTTTCGCCAGTATTTTTATCTTGCACAATCGTCATTTCGAACAAGACCTTTCTCGCAACAACTCAAATGCTTCTGCAGCTTTAAAGCCTGACGCGGCACCGCGCAAGGTAGCTAGCGCCCGAATGGCTTCATGACTCCGTGGAAATGGAAATTCACCAACTTCTGATGCGTAGATATCCATTGCCTGTAATTTTTCACTAAAAAAATGTTCAATATCTACAAATACATTAGGACGAAAAGCTTGATACGTTCCCAAACTAAAATCTGTTTCAGATAATGTCTCATAAGCTAAAACACGTTTAACCGATGGGTATCGAAACCATTTTGTGCATGCACTCACCGCATCAAACACCACGCGGTGATCAGTATGAACATCCGCAGGATGTGGCACAAACACTTCTTCTGGTTGAAATTCCTTAAACGCATCAGACATAGCAGAAACCAAATCACTCATTGGGATTGTATCTAGCTGTGTTGTTTCAAAATTGAGGCAGTAAACTTCGTCAAACTCGTACAATTGTGTAATGCGCTCAATCTCGTCAGCCCGTTGCTTTACTTTTTCTGCGCTCCAACCCGACTCTATAGAGATATTCGTCACAATGATCCAAGCCAAACTGACACCTTCCGCTTTTCTACGCAATAGCGTGCCGCCAACACCTAGAGTTTCGTCATCGGGGTGAGGGGCAATTACGATAGTTCTCATAAATAGCTTCCTATGTGGGGGTTAAATGGGGGCTCGGTCACAAGTAGACAAATAGCATCCTCTCCGCATTTAATAATCGACTTGTCATTTTCCACTTTTAACACCTTGCCAGGTTCTATGTTACGCGGGGCATCACATACCAACTGAGTTTTCCAAACCTTCACTTCTTGCCCTTCAATCACAAAACTAGCGCCAACATAAGGTTTAGCCAAACCACGCACTAAGTTGTGAATAGATTTAGCTGACATTCGCCAATCAATAAGGCCATCTGCCACCCCTCTTTTACGCCAACTATTTACCAAGCTCTCATCTTGATTCTGGCGCTGATACGTATTTGAAGTAAGACCAGGAATAAATTCTTCTATTTGATCCAAAGCGACTTGAGTCATTTTCTCATACAAACTACTTGCGTCATCCTCATCACTAATTTCGATTTCGCGCTGAGAAAGAATATCACCACTATCAGCACCATTATCCATGAAGAAAAAAGTTGAGGCCGTTTTCTTTAATCCCAGAACTAAAGCCCAAATCAACGGATGACGACCTCTATTTTCTGGTAAAGCTGCTGGGTGGAAGCCAACCACTCCTAGTGGCGCCAATTCTAATAGTCCTTGCTTAAGTAATCTGGACCAGCCAAAACAAAAAACAATATCAGGTGCTTTGTCCTTAATCCAATCCATAACCTCAACTGAATTAATGTCGTTAGCATATAGCCAAGGTATTCCATGCAATGCACTTATCTGACTAAGATCAACGTGATCTGAATTCAATTTTGATTCTTTCAGAGTACACACCCCCACGATGTCTGCACCTAGACTTACCAAGTGCTCAAGCGCAGAGAAGGAAAATCCAACAGTCCCAATAAATACTATGCGCATACCTGACTCATATCATAAAAATGTTTTTTTATCAGACCATCAAGCGTCGCCGATTTTATAATTTTCACTATTTCCTCGCTGGCACCACCCTCTCCATAAGGGTTGCATACTTGACTTAAATCCATTTGAAAGTTGGGCGAATATAGTGTGTTGATCGCATCAGATATACTTTGCCGCGTAGGCTCGCAATTAATGACACTAGCAGATTGTAGCCGTCCGCGCTGACGATCACCAATGTTAATTGTACCTTTTTTAAAGCTAGGCACTTCGGCTAATCCACTAGATGAATTCCCCACCATACCATCGACTTGGGCTATGCATGACAAGTAGCGCAATTGCCCAAGTGAGGTAAAAGCATGTGCGTTAGCATGTTGCGATGCAAATTTCTCGACCATTTTAATCAGCGTCCTGCCATCAGTATCGGCATTGGGCATGGTAAAAATAAGTTGTGTATCATCCAATTGAGCCAATGCGGCTAATAGCGCTTGCATTTGCGTTTCTGCACTGGCATTTTCTAGCGTAACTGGGTGAAAGGTGATGAGCAGGTTTTTTTTGCCAAACTTAAACCCTAAATCAGCTTCTAGTGTATTTCGGTCAAGCAACTGTAGCCGTTTAATGTTATCAATACCCAGCCCACCCACTAAAAACACATGCTCTGGTTGTTCACCTAGTTGAATCACGCGCTGTTTATATTCGCCTGCTGCCACAAAATGCAAATGCGACATTTTAGTAATTGAATGCCGAATTGCTTCATCAATAAGCCCTTCGGTAGATTCACCACCGTGCAAGTGCGCCACTGGTATGCGCGCCACCAGTCCCGTTGCTACTGCTGCAAAAATCTCAAATCGATCACCCAAGACGACAATTAAATCGGGGTTCAGTTCGTTTAAGGCATCAGCAAAACCAATCATGCCTAAGCCCATTGATTTAGCAATACCTACTGGCGTATCAGAACTGGTGAGTATTTCAACCTTGCGGTCAATCTCAAAACCATCCGCTTCTATAGCTTTGTAGGTAAGACCAAACTCTGGTGAAAGGTGCATACCAGTGGCTATAACTTGTAGGTTTAAATCAGCATCATCTTTAATTCCCTGCATCACCCAGCGCAACAAGCCATATTCGGCACGAGTGCCCGTAATGACACAAATTTTACGATTCATAATTCAATTAACTCATCTGCCATAAAATCCCGCACTGCTTTACTGCCTATTACAGTATCCCAGTTCATAGGTGAGATACCAATGCCGGGACGCTTAGTGGTGATATTTTCAACACTAAATACTTCTCCTGCCTTAATAGCTTTACCCGCCACAAGAGATTTTCTTGCCACAGGCTTATTAAGCGCCTCACTTGGTGTAAGGCGCTTAATACCGTCACCTAGTGATATTTCTATATTACGAATAGCGTTCACCATTGCCTTAAGTTCATCAGGCTCTAAACTGGCTTTGTGATCGGGGCCTGGCAAGTTTTTATCTAGTGTAAAGTGCTTTTCAATGACCGTAGCACCCAATGCTGCGGCGGCAATGGAGACTTCTATGCCGGCAGTATGGTCAGAATAACCGGTCGCAACACCGAAAGCCGCTCGTATACTTTGCATAGCACTTAGATTCACCTCATCCATAGGTGTGGGGTATTCTGTAGTGCAATGCAGTACTGTAATAAGTGACCGTCGTGTGCCAGCTTGTTCTATCACGTCAATAGCGGCCTCTATATCGCCCAGCGTTGCCATGCCAGTTGAGATAATAACGGACTTACTAAATTGGCCAATATGGCGCAAGTAAGGTAGGTTAGTTATTTCACCAGAGGGTATTTTAAAATGTTTTATTCCTAAGCCCATTAAAAAATCAACACTTTCGATATCAAAGCCCGTAGAGAAAAATTCTATGTTCCGCGTGGCACAGTAGGCAATAAGTTCATGATGCATGCTTGCAGTAAGCTCCAAACGGCTTAACATTTGGTGCTGGGTTTCTACGTTACCTGTGGCTTCACTTTGGTAATCTGCTTTTTTAGCTTCCCGAGTGACCAAACGATCGGCACTAAAAGTTTGAAACTTTACCAAATCAGCACCGGCATCAGCCGCTACGTCTATCAATTGCTTGGCTAAGGCAAGGTCGCCATTATGGTTTACGCCGGCTTCGGCGATGATAAGGATAGGTTTTTTCATAATTTATTACTTTTTAATATTCGTGAGTTTTCTGCATGGTGATGCCTAACAGCAATGCCCATGCCGACCACGCAATTACTGCCCAGTGTAATGCCCTGTTTAATAATACTCCCACTACCAACAAAGCTACCAAGCCCTATATTCGCGGTGCCATTCACTATGGCGCCTGTGGATATATGGCAGTGATCTGCCACCGTTGCATCGTGTTCAATTAGCGCGTTAGTATTAATAATACAGTTATTACCCACCTTAGCACCCGCATTGACAATAGCACCGTGCATCACAATGGCTCCATCTCCCACCACGGCATGGCGTGATACATGTGCAGTTGGAGAAATAATAGTTGGCAACTTAAAACCTAATGCTAAAGCCTGCCCATAAAGGCGCTGACGAACAAGAGGTGATTCAATCTGCCCAACGGTAATAAGCGCATATTGATATTGCTTTGCTAACTTGGGTAAATCACTGTCTGTGGCTATTACACGGTATCCCATACATTCATGCTGCAACTGCTCTTTGGTACCTATCAACCCAGCAATCTCCAAAGTGCCTAAATGCTCAATAACGTCAATACATGCACGCGCATGACCACCAGCACCAATCAAAATTAAACTAGGCTTGCTCATTAAATTTTACTCATTAAACTTGGACTGCTAGGAATATTAATCAATCGTTCCGCCAGTTGCTCAGCCGTGGCTAAATCCATACGTGGGCAGTTAGCAAATGGTGTTAGCTGGTTCATCAACCGCCAAGCTGGGCGTGTCATCAACCCCGCTTGATTAGTGGCCCGCAATATGGCATCACGTTGATGTGCTTGATCGGCATTAAGCATTATTGTTTGTAGCCAGTAATTGCTTTGGCATTGCGCGGGTTCGGCTATCAGCTTAGCGCCGCCCACTGGCGAAAAAGTGGCCTGGTAGTGCTTAAATAGCGTTCTTTTAGCGATTAATTTGGCTGGCAATTGTTCTAGCTGGGCGCAACCTAGAGCAGCATTAAGGTTGGGTAAGCGGTAGTTATAGCCAATTTCATCATGAATGAATTCCCATGCGTGCGGTAATTTAGCAGTGGTGGTTATATGCTTGGCGCGCCGAGCAATGGTGACATCATTAGTTAAAACAGCACCGCCACCACCGGTGGTAATGGTTTTATTGCCGTTAAAACTAAGCGTACCCATTAAGCCAAATGTACCCGTGTGCTGGCCATGATAGGTGCTACCGAGTGACTCTGCGGCATCTTCAACCAGTACTATATTAAAATCGTGCGCCACCGCAAGCAAGCCATTAATATCCACTGGATGACCATAAGTATGCATAGGCACCATCGCACGGATGACTTTCCCCGTGGCTATATTAACGCACTGGCCGCTATGTTGCTGAGTATGCGCTTGCAGATAATCGCGCAATTTAGCGGCTGCTATGCCTAGCGTGGTGTCTTCGATATCCACAAAGTGTGGCGTGGCGCCACAATAGCTAATAGCGTTGGCGGTCGCAATAAAGGTAAGCGCAGGCACAAGCACTTCTTCGCCTGCTTTAACCCCCGCAAGCAGTAAAGCAATGTGTAGTGCTGCCGTTCCATTAACAACCGCCACCGCGTACTTTGCACCAGTGTAAGCCGCTAAATCATCCTCAAAGCGATCCACAAATTTGCCAACGGACGATACAAAAGTGGAATCTAAACACTCTTTAACATAAAGCCACTCGTTGCCAGAAAAAGTCGGCTCATGCAAACCAACAGGGCCTGCACCAACAACCGAGTGGATGGCGCTAACGATTTGATCTGGCAGAGATACTTGTTTATTCATAGTGTTAGATGTTTGTTGGTTTAGTTATGCAGTGGTCTAGATGTTATAGATATCGGCTTTATAGCTACGTAGATTACCGGACTTTTCAAACCATTCTGCAGTTTCTGCAATGCCACGTTTAAAGCCTTCTCGGCCACCATACGCAGGTTGCCATCCAAATAATTGTTTAGCTTTTGCATTATCAGCCCATAATCGCTCAACTTCAGAATCGGCTGGACGCAAGCGTGCTTCGTCGGTGATTACTTCAATCTCGACATTCATCGCCTCGGCAATCAATTGCGCGGTGTCGCCAATTGAAATCTCAAAGTTGCTGCCAAAATTAACGACCTCGCCCAAGCCTTGCTCAGAATTCATCGCGGCAATAAACCCTGCCACTGTATCTTGCACGTAATTAAAATCACGCGTGGGCGAAACCGCACCCAGCTTAATTTCACGCTTGCCACTAGCAATTTGCGTAATGATAGTAGGTATTACAGCACGGGCAGATTGACGCGGCCCATAGGTGTTAAATGGCCTAGCAATTACTACTGGCAACCCAAACGACGCATAAAATGAGTAGGCCAACTGATCCGCCGCAATCTTGGTGGCAGAATATGGCGACTGACCTTGTAATGGATGCAGCTCAGTGATGGGTACAAAACGCGCCGTACCATAAACCTCACTGGTGGAAGTATGAATCAACCTGCTAATGCCTAACTCACGCGCCGCCTGCAATATATTAAGCGTGCCTTTGATGTTGGTATCCACATAAGTATCGGGCGAATGATAAGAATAAGGAATAGCAATAAGAGCCGCCAAATGCAACACAACATCACAGCCCTTCATTGCCTCTTTAACCCCATGTGGATCGCGAATATCACCCGTAAACACTTCAAACTGACCATTAACATCGTCCGCACATTGATCCAACCAACCCCAAGAGTTAAAGGAACTATAAAGTACAAAAGCGCGTACTGTATGTCCCTGGCGTACTAAGGCTTCAGTAAGGTGGGAGCCGATAAAACCATCGGCACCAGTGATTAAAATAGTTGATTTACTTGTTTGAGTGTTCATATGTTTTTCATTTTTTTCTCAGTGATATGTTGATAACTGACCTTTTTCATGTCGCATTAGACATTTTGCGAAAGCTGGGGCTGCGCTCGAGTAGCTGTTCGTAAGTACCTTGCGCCCGTACCCGTCCATGTTCCAGTTCCACAATAATATCGCAGCGCCGCACGGTGGTTAGTCGATGAGCGATGAGCAGGATAGTGAGGTCGCTACCAAGCCCTTCGATGGCAGCCATCACCGACTGTTCAGTGGCGTTGTCGAGGGCACTGGTAGCTTCGTCGAATACTAGCACGCGGGCCTGCTTGTAAAGCGCGCGGGCGATGCCGATTCGTTGGCGCTGTCCGCCGGAGAGACGGATGCCTCGCTCTCCCACACAGGCTTGATATCCTTCCGGACTACTTTCAATCAAATCCGCAATCTGGGCCTGACGGGCCGCCTCTCGCACTCGATCTAGGTCGATAGCCTCGGGCGGAACGCCGAAGGCGATGTTCTCGGCCAGGGTGGTATCGGCCAAGTAAATGCTCTGCGGCACATGGGCGATGTTACGCTGCCAGGCCCTGACACGGTCGCCACTGATGGGTTGGCCATCCACCAGAAACTCTCCCTCGGTTGGCATCAATAATCCCATCATCAGATCCAGCGTAGTACTCTTGCCACTGCCGGTGCTGCCAACAAAACCGACCCGAGCGCCCTTGGGAATGTTAAGATCGAGGTCATCCAGCACCCAGGGACCGTCGCTTGTATAACGAAAACGCACGGCGTCGAAGCGGATGCCGTCTTTGAAGAGCAGCGGAGCTGGGGATGGTTGCAGCAGATCCGCCGGCAGAGGCTGATCGAGAAGCAAGACAACATCGGCTAGTGATGCATGACTGCCGGCAATGTTCGCCCAGGAATTATATATCTGCTGTAAGGCCGGCAGCAGACGTTGCGCGCCGAGCGCTAGCGCGCCAAGCACGGGCAGGGCTGAGCCTATACCCTCGGCCTGACGGCTGAGGGTATAGGCCAAGGCGGCGATCAACACCATACCCAGCGCCTCCATGGCGGGACGCGGACTTCCGCCGATAAAAATGTTGTTGGCCTGCGCTCGCCGCAGTGGTTGGTCGGCTTGGCGAAAGATATCGCAGTAAACTGGCTGAGTGCCATCCAGCAACACATCGCGAATGCCACCCAAGCCTTCTTGCAAGGCTTTAAGAACTTGAGTTTGTTCGTAGGCAATACGCTGGCTGTTACGACGCAGCCGTTGGCGGGACACCCAAGTGATTAACGCATAACTGGCACCGAAACCAACAGCCGATAACGAGGCCACCATCGGATCAATGGCGAACAAGGCGAGCATCATGGTCAACAGCAGCACAATAGAACTGACCAACGTTAGCACCAGTTGCAGTACATTGGCGGCACCGCCAGCCTTGATGGTGATGCCGCTGATCACCTCACTGCTGCTCCGAGCCAGATGCACTCGGTAGGGCTGGTAGAGAGCGCGGCGATACACCTCGATGCTGATGTCTGCACCGCTGGCATATGAAATGCGGGTGCTAGCCCACAATAAAAGGATGCGGATTGCTCCCGCTATCAGCGCCACGGCGGCAAACGTGACTGTGAGGGGCAACACCAATTGATCAGCCGAGGTAATGCCCCACGTCAGCGCCAAATCCGCAACGACGGGATGGTTGAATACTTTCTCTGGCGCGGTGAGTATGCCTAAAAAGGGCAACACGGCACCCAAGGTAACAACTTCTGCGAACGCACTCACCAGCATCAAGACCATTACCAGCCCGAATTGACGCCGACGGCGACGGCTGAGATGATTCCAGAGGCGTATCAGGAGATTTGGTAGGGTACTCATTTCAGGATTGAGCATTATTCTCATCCAGCACGTATGAATCATTTTTAAAATCAAATGTCATGCCCACTAAATTGAGTAAGTAACTTTTGAAATACTCTTTAATAACATGACGCTTATATCCACAGAAAATCACAAATTCGTTTATTCCATGGCAGGAATAGACTTTCATAATATGCCAAAGTATAGCGTAACTCCCAACCTCAACCATAGGTTTTGGCTTTAAAGAAGTTTCCTCACTCAACCTTGTAACAAGCCCACTGGCCAATATAGCAGCTTTCATAATCCGCCTCCTATGCTAACTAATCTAGTTAGACTCCAAAAGTAATTGCTTTAAATATTGCCCGTAAGACGTTTTACTTAGCGACTCAGCTAAAGCAAAAAATTGGTCATTGTCTATCCATTTTTGTCGCCATGCTATTTCTTCAGGCGCAGCGATTTTCAATCCCTGCCGCTTTTCTAACGTATGAACAAACTGACCTGCTTCCAGAAGAGCTTCGTGCGATCCAGTATCAAGCCAGGCCATACCTCTACGCAAGACCTCTACCTTTAATTGTCCTTTCTGAAAATACTGCTCATTAATGGAGGTTATCTCGAGTTCCCCCCGCGCAGATGGTCTGACTTGCTTGGCTATTTCGACTACTTGATGATCATAAAAATAAAGGCCTGTTATCGCATAATGTGATTTCGGGTCCTTCGGCTTTTCTTCGAGCGATAGAACTTCACCCTGATCGTTGAACTCAATTACACCATAATCCTGCGGATTATTTACTCGACAGGCGAATATAGTAGCCCCATCTGGCTTATTTGCTGTTCGTCTAAGAGTGTTATGTAAATCATGACCAAAAAAGAGATTGTCGCCGAGGATAAGCGCGCATGGTTCATTATTAATAAACTGCTCTCCAAGAATAAAAGCTTGGGCAATACCCGCAGGATCATCTTGCACTACATATTCGAATTTCACGCCCCACTGGCCACCACAACCTAGAAGCTCCTCAAATTTCGGCAAATCGCGGGGTGTAGAAATAATTAAAATTTCTTTAATACCCGCTAACATCAATATGCTCAACGGGTAATAGATCATCGGTTTGTCGTAGATTGGAAGTAGCTGCTTAGACGCAACCTTGGTTAAAGGATATAACCTACTACCCGTTCCTCCGGCAAGTATTATTCCTTTCATAATGGTGACTCCACGTTGACAGCGCTTGGACTTTCTTGCTGGTAACTACCATCAAGAACTTTAGCGCACCACAAGTGATTGGATAAATACCAATCGACCGTTTTCTGCAGGCCACTCTGGAATGATTCATGAGGAACCCAGCCAAGCTCTCTTTCTATTTTCCCTGCATCAATTGCATAACGCTGATCATGCCCTGGGCGATCTGTTACAAAGGTTATGAGATCCTTATAGCTTTTTAACTTGTTTGAGGTTATCGGTTTAACTTCATCCAATATTTCACAAATAGCGATAACCACCTCTATATTTGATTTTTCATTATTACCGCCAATATTATATGTTTGCCCCACTGTCCCTTTGGTGGCTACACATAACAAAGCTTGGACATGGTCATCCACATACAGCCAATCACGAATTTGATCCCCATTTCCATATATAGGTAAAGGCTTCTGGCTTAACGCATTTAATATTATTAATGGCATTAGTTTTTCTGGGAATTGGAATGGCCCATAATTATTAGAGCAGTTAGTAATGATGACGGGTAAGCCAAAGGTTCTGCTCCAAGCTCGGACTAGATGATCCGAGGAGGCCTTTGAAGCCGAATAGGGAGAACTTGGGTCATATGGAGTAGTCTCGGTAAAGTAACCACTGTCGCCTAATGAGCCAAATACCTCGTCTGTAGAAATATGATGAAATCGAAACTGAGTCTTTTTGATGTCTGGAAGTGACTGCCAATAGACTTTAGCGCACTCTAAAAGAACAGCAGTACCCATTATATTCGTCTTAATGAACACACCAGAAGACTCTATAGACCTGTCAACATGGCTTTCAGCTGCCAGATGCATTATTAAATCTGGTCGGAATTCCTGAAACAGGCTATGAACTAAATCCGAATCACAAATATCACCTTCGACCATACTGTATCGAGAATTACTTCTAGCATCAGGTATAGAGTCTAAATTTCCGGCATAGGTCAACTTATCAAAATTTAGAATTGAATGGCCAGTTTCCTTCAGCACGTACCGAATCAGCGCTGAGCCAATAAATCCTGCTCCCCCTGTTATAAAAATTCTCATACAACAACCCTACTTTATAAAACTACTAGTTAGCTCCAGTGACAAAATTTTTAAAGTAAGGAATCGTGCGCATTAAACCTTCTTTAAGCTGAATTTTTGGCTGCCAGTCAAGGCACTCTTTAGCACGATCTATATTAGGCTGTCGCTGCATAGGATCATCACTTGGCAATGGTTCGTATATTAGCTCTGATTTTGAGCCAGTTAACTCAACAACAAGACTTGCCAACTCTTTGATCGTAAATTCATAGGGATTACCAATATTAATTGGGCCAATGCAATCGTCAGGCGATTCCATAAACCTAATGAAGCCCTCTATGAGGTCATCAACGTAACAAAAAGAACGGGTTTGAGACCCATCACCATAAAGCGTGATTGGATCATTCTGTAGAGCCTGCATTATAAAGTTGGAAACCACACGGCCATCATTAGGATGCATGTTCTGACCATAGGTATTGAAAATTCTTCCAACCTTTACTTTCACATTATGGTCACGATGATAACTAAAAAACAACGACTCAGCACAACGTTTCCCTTCATCATAACATGACCGCAAGCCAATAGAATTCACATGGCCCCAATAGGATTCTGGCTGAGGATGAACCTGAGGGTCACCATATACTTCGCTAGTGGAAGCCTGAAAAATTTTTGCATTCAACCTTTTTGCAAGACCTAACATGTTGATAGCACCAATGACGCTAGTCTTCGTAGTTTGGATTGCATCATGCTGGTAATGGATTGGAGAGGCCGGACAAGCCAAATTATAAATTTCATCTACCTCCACATAAAGAGGAAACGTGATGTCATGGCGAAGTAACTCGAAATTTGACTTACCGCACAGATCTGCCACGTTTTCATGCTGTCCAGTGAAGAAGTTATCTACGGCAATAACATAGTTACCTTCACCTACTAGCCTTCGGCACAAATGAGAGCCTAAAAACCCGGCACCGCCAGTAACTAACACTTTTTTATTTGTATACTGCATAAACCTACTCACATAGTTATTTTAACCTAAACCAACTAATTTTCAGGCGAATCGACACGGCCATAATTATCTTCAAACCTAACAATATCATCTTCGCCCAAATAGGAGCCTGACTGAACCTCTATTAACTCAAGCTCAACTTTGCCTGGATTTTCAGGAGCATGCACAACCCCAATGAGGGTAGTAAGTCGACTCATTTTCAGAAAGTAAAAACGTTTTATCACCATTGGTGACTCTCGCCGTACCGGAGACAACAACCCAATGTTCAGCCCGATGGTGGTACATTTGCACACTAAGCTTTGTACCCGCCTTCACTGTAATACGCTTTGCCTGTTACCTATCACCCATGTCAACAGAGTCACATTTACCCCAAGGACGATAAACTTCGCGATGCATTTCCCACTCACTAAGCTACTTAGACTTCAATTTCTCAGTGATAACCTTGACATCCTGTACACTGCTTTTACGTGCGGCCAGAATAACTGCACATATACTCATTTAAATTATTCCTAAATCTCTATGAATGTTTTTAGTTCACCAGCACTTCAAATAGTCCCAAACACATCACGAGAGAAAACAATATCATCAATATCGTTTAGCTCCTCGGCCTTTCGATTAGCAATAACAACATCTGACATCGATTTAAATTGGGCCAAGTCTCGAATAACCTGAGTACCAAAAAATAGTCTGTCGGCAATTTCGGGCTCATAAACTACAACCTCAATTCCTTTAGCTTTGATTCGCTTCATGATGCCCTGAATCGCCGAGGATCTGAAATTATCGCTACCTTCCTTCATAACGAGCCTGTAAAAACCGACAACCTTGGGATTCATTTTTATAATTTCATTTGCAATAAAATCTTTGCGCGTCGCATTGGATGAAACAATGGCCTCAATTAATGTCTGGGGTACCTGTTCATAGTTTGCAAGCAGCTGCTTGGTATCTTTAGGAAGACAATATCCACCATAACCAAACGACGGATTGTTGTAGCCATCTCCTATTCTCTCATCCAGACACACGCCATCGATAATACTTTTGGTATCTAGTTCGTGGGCTAGGGCATAAGAATCCAACTCATTAAAAAATGATACCCTCATAGCGAGATAGGTGTTAGCAAACAACTTTACCGCTTCGGCCTCGCTAGACCTTATAAAAAGCGTCTCGATATCTATTTTTTTAGCACCCTGCTTCAGAAGACTTGCAAACTCTTCGCCCGCCTTACACTGACTTCCCACAATGATTCGTGATGGATAGAGGTTATCTTTAAGCGCCTGACCCTCTCTTAAGAACTCAGGCGAGAAAATAACGCGATTCGTCTCGAATTTTTCTCGGAGTAATTTTGTGTGGCCCACTGGCATAGTTGATTTAATGACCACCAAGGCATCTTTATTTAAGCTAAGCGCATACTCAACCACAGCGTCCACTGAACTAGTATCAAAACGATTTGTGTCGGTGTCGTAGTTCGTGGGTGTTGCCACAATAATAAAGCTGGCACCTTCATAGGCCACTTGCTTGTCCAATGTGGCGGTCAAGGACAATGATTTTTCAGCCAGGAATGATTCAATTTCTGTATCGGCAACCGTGGACTGTTTGTTGTTAATTTTATCGACTCTCGCCGCATCAATATCCAGCACCATTACATCATTGTGCTGAGCCAGGAGCACCGAGAGCGACATCCCCACGTAACCCGATCCAACCACTGTTATTTTTGTTTTTTTAGCCAAGATGATTAATCTCTTATTTTGTTAACATTAATGTTGAT
>MDTF01004756.1_pt1 | contig 22613 bp, 21 predicted proteins | sample 811191 | NCBI WGS metagenome assembly MDTF01 (sample SAMN05326649, study PRJNA326480) | marine metagenome | isolation source: seawater | place: Southern Ocean | collected 2011
AAAAAAATTATTTAAAGCATTTTATGTTTCAGGTCTACCAGGTCTTTTAGCTGGAATTATTCTATCATTTGGTTTTTGTGGATATGTTTTTGCAATGTATAATACAACAGTTGCCAATACGAATTTTATTATATCCACACAAATATTATTTTTAGCAATATTTGGTTATTTATTTTTAAAAGAAAAAATTTCATCTATTACATTAATTTCAATTATTTTAGCTCTTACAGGTGTTTTGCTGATGATGGGTAACTCTTTATCACCAGGAGCGATGTCTGGAAATTTAGCTGCTTTTAGTATGCCCATCACATTTGCTATCTTAATTATAATTATAAGAAAATTTCCTACAGTTGATATGGTACCAGCTCAATTCATAGCAGGTGTTTGTTCATGCTGTATTGGATTTTTATTATCTGAAGAACTAATAATTTCTTCACATGATATATTTTTAGGTTTTATAGCAGGTTTTTTTCAGGTAGGTTTTGGTTTTATATTTATTACAATTGGTGCAAAAACAACAACCTCAGCAATGGTAGGTGTAATTATGCTTTCCGAATCTGTACTTGGTCCAATGTGGGCATTTTTATTTATAGGAGAAAGACCACAATTATTTACACTGATAGGGGGTGGTATAATCATTTTTGCAGTTTTACTTCAGTTTTATAAATTGTTAAAAATGAAGAATGTATAAAAATTTAAATAACTTTTTAATAAATGAAAAAGTTTTTTATTTTTTGTTACTTTGCTTTGCGTCAATAACAGCTCTTTTTTATTATTATGCAATTGATCAAAGAGCAGTTACATCTGGATTAATTCTAACTGATCAAATTAATTATACAGATAAACTCAACTTTTATAACCTAACTAATCAAAATAGCTGGATAGTAACTTTTCACTTAGTAGAATTATTAATAAATGCTGGATTTAGTTTAAATTTTTTAAATTTTTTTATTTTATTTATTTTTCTATACATGAATGCGATTGGAATTTTTTTAATATCTAAATCCTTAACAAAAGATAATATTTTTGCATTTTGTATTTCTTGTATTGTTATATTTGCAAATATTAATTTGGGTAGCCTGGATTATCCTGTGCTACTAATTTCAGAACATACTAATGGGATGGGTGGTCAGGCTGCTGCTACTCTTGTATTCGGTCTTGTTGCACACAAAAAAGTAAATGCAGCAATATTATTTTCAATAATTACCATTGCATTTCATATTGTAATTGCAGCATGGCTTATATCAATCTTATTTTTATCTATTTATATATTTGAAGACAAAAAAAAATTTCTATTAAATTTTTTTAATAAAAAAAATATTATTTATCTAATATTAATTTTTTTAGTCTTACTATTAAGTTTTATTAAATTTCAAAATAATAGAATTGCAATACCTTTTGAATATAATCATTTATTATATACAACATTTATAGAGATGTGGGATCATCATAGAAGCTATGCATTTGGTATAAATTATAAGTATATTTTTTTAACAATATTGATGTTGCTTATGAGTTTCTATTCTATGAAAGATAAAAGAAATATTAAAAATAATGATTTATTTTTCAAGATCGTTTTTTTACAAGTATTAATGTCTTTTATTCTCTATTTTTTATACAAAGTTGCTCCCAATTTATTTCAAGGAATTTTTTTAAAAGTTATTCCTACTAGATTTTTTTTAATACATTCTGTATTTGGTGCAGTCATAATTATTTCGATATTATATTTATATTTAAAAGATTTAATAAAAGTTACATATATATCTAAACTAGTATTTAAATTCATATTTTTAATCATCCTAGTGCACCCAATCATCTATTATGATAAGTACTTCAGTAAACTTGAAAATGTTTATGCTAATAGAATTTTAGGTATTAAGAAAGATGACTATTCTTTTTGGAATAAGGTTAAAAAAATTGATATTAAAGAGGGAGTTTTATTAACTTCAGCTCATTCATGCCAAAATACATTACAAAATGCAAAAAAACCTATACTTCTTTGTATAGAGGCATTTGATAATGTTTCTTACACACCAGCATATGCAGAATCATTAAAGAATATTTTAGAAAAAATTTATGAAATTGATTTTTTTAATCCTCCAGAAAAAAATCGTGGAGGTTTAAATGATATTACGTATAAAAAAACTTTTGAAAAAAGAAGCGTTATTGACTGGGTTAAGATTTCAAACGAATTTAATATTAAAGGATTAATTTTACCAATTGAGTGGAATTTACAATTAGATAAATCCATAATAGGAAAAAGATATATTTTTTATAAATTATAAAAACTAAAGTAATAAATTGAAAAATTATAATATTAAAAATTTGAATAAAAAGTTAGACCTTGTGATTTTAGTTGGTGGAAAGGGTACTCGTATAAAAAAATACTTAAATGGCTTACCTAAACCAATGTTAAAATTTAATGACAAACATTTTATAAATTATATTATTAATTTTACATGCAAATATAATTTAAATAAAATTTATTTACTTACAGGTTATAAAAGCTCAATCTTTTATAAAAAATTTCATAATAAAACTTTTAATTTTGTTAAGGTTCAGTGCGTCAAAGAAAGAAAAGAAATGGGTACTGCAGGGGCACTACACTCAATAAAAAACATAGTAAATGATTTTATTTTATTAAATGGAGATACTTTATTTGATATTGATTATTTTCCGTTAATAAATTCAATAAGTAAGAATAATTATGGCTCAATGTCTTTGATTAAAAATACAAAACAAAACAGTGTTAAATTAAACTCTCTATCTTTAAAGAATCGCTTAGTAAAATATAGTCTAAACGGTAACTTAATGAATGGTGGAGTATATTTTTTTAAAAAAAAATTTTTAAAATTAATACCAAAAAAAAATTGCTCTCTTGAAAATGATATTCTACCATCTCTAATTAACAAGAAAAAAATAAATGGTATAGTTTTTGATAATTTTTTTATTGATATTGGAACAGAAAATTTTTATAAAAAAGCTTCAAAAGAATTAATCAAAAATTTTAAGAGACCAGCAGCTTTTTTAGATAGAGATGGGGTAATTAATCATGACTATGGGTATGTACACACAATAAAAAAATTTAAATTCAAAAATGGTGTTATCAGTGGCCTGAAGTATTTAACTAAAAATAATTATTATATATTCATCATTACCAATCAAGCTGGTATAGGAAAAAAAATTTTTACTATAAAAAAATTTGTTAATTTGCACAAACAGTTAAAAGAGATATTAATTAAAGAAAAAATTTATATTAATAATGTAATGTTTTCACCGTATCATATAGATGCAAAAATTACTAAATACAAAAAAAATAGTCAATTTAGAAAACCTGGCAATTTAATGATAAAAGAAATCTTAAAAACTTGGGATGTTTCATTGAACAAAAGTTTCATGATTGGAGACAAAATATCAGATCAAATATGTGCTACAAAAAGTGATTTATATTTTGAGCTCGCTAAAGATAATTTCAATTCTCAAATTAAATCTATAGTAAAAAAAAGTTAAATTCTTAAATAACTTTATATTATTTGGCATGAATATATTAATGATATTCCTATATAGCAAAAAATTATAATATTTCCTAACTTAGATAAATTAAATATTTTAAATAGAGAGAAAAGTCAGTCTATCAGTTAGTGGTAATTTGTAAAAAAGGATTAATAATTATTTTTAATTTTAAGACCCTCAACTTTAAATCCTTTAATTAGCTCTTTTATTCCCTCATCTAAATTTCTTTTAGCTTTAAAACCTTTTTTCTTTAGTTTGTCATTACTTACAAAATAGTTTCTTTGGTCGGGATCTTTGACACCTTTTATTGTACTTAATTTTAAGTCTTTTATTTGTTTTTTAATTAGACGAGCTAATTGAATTTTAGTAATATTTGCTGAATTTAATCCTGCATTATAAATATTATTTTTCATTTTTTTAAAGTTATTAATTGTATATAAAATACAATCCACAACATCTCTTACATGAATAAAATTTCTCCTAAAGTGTGGTTCAAATAATTTTAATTTTTTGTCTTTTAAGGCATTAAAAACAAAATTATTTACCATGACATCTGACCTCATCCGATAACTGAATCCAAAAACTGTTGCTAAACGAAAGCATACATAATTTTTTGCTTTAATAATTTCTTTTTCAGCATCACATTTTGTTTTTCCATATAATGAAATTGGGTTTAAGGGGCTATCTTCTGTACAAAATTTATTTTTTTCACCTACACCGTATCCAGAGTTGGACATAAGAAATATTATTTTTTTGTTTTTTGAATATCTTACGCAATCTTTAATTGCTTTATAGTTTACGTTAATTGCTTCCTTTTTGAATTTTTCACATAAAGGCGCTCCAACTAAACCTGCTAAAGGAATTATATAATCATTTTTTAAGATTAATTTTTTCATTATTTTGTTATTTTTAACATCTGCATGAATAAAATTAAAATTTTTAAAACTGTATAAATGGTTTAATGATGTCGATGAGTATTTTAATAAATCAACAACTGTAACCTTATGACCTAAATTAACTAATTCTGTCGCTAATAGTGAGCCTATATAACCAGCACCACCCGTTATTAATATTTTTTTCATTTTTAATTAAAATTTTATTTGATTTAATATTTGAACTATCTGTTTAATTTTATTAATCTTAAGACTGGGGTAATTACCAATATAATAACCAAAAAAATGAATTTTTTCTACATTTTTAAATTTTTTAAGATTTATATTTTTTACAAATTTCTTAAGATATGGCTGCCTTAATTGATTTCCTCCTCCTGCATTTCCTCTTCTAAATTCTATATTATTTTTAATCAAAGCCTTTTCAAAATTATCTCGTTTAATTAAGTTATCAGTCTTTAAGATAATAGGAAAAGCATAATTTGAACTACCACTTAAATCAAAATTATTCCAATATTTTGTATTGTCTAAATATTTAGTAAAATATTCAAAATTCTTTGTACGTTTTAAGTTGTTAGAGTCTAAAGATTTTAATTGATTTATACCTATAGCTGCTCCTATTTCTGTATTTCTAAAGTTTAATGTTGGGTATAAAAAAATAAACTTAGGAGATAATTCTTTATATTTATTGATTATTTTTTTTTCAAAAATTTTATTCTTACTCTCTCTCGCCATTCCATGTGATCTTAATATTTTAGAAAGTTCATAAATTTTTTTATCATTTGTTGAGATCATTCCTCCTTCAATTGTTGTCATATGATGAGCGTAGTAAAATGAAAAATTTGAAATAAGGCCATATGTGCCAAGTTTTTTATTATTAAATGTTGCTCCATGGCTTTCGCAAACATCTTCTATTAAATGAATTTTTTTTCTTTTTAAAAATTTAAGTAAATTTGAGTTTAACCCATTAAATCCTTGGGCATGTGTAATAAAAACAGCCAAAGTTTTTTTGTTAATTCTTTTAATAACTTGTTCAGTATTCATGGATAAATTTTCAAGATTTACGTCAACAAAAATAGGCTTAAAGCCATTCATAATTATTGAATTAATATCAGATACCCATGTTAGTGTTGGAACAATTATTTCATTCTTTGTTTTGTTTTTATTCAAAATTTTTAATAACGATATTGAAATGAAATTTGCTGAAGACCCTGAATTAACAAACGTAGAATACTTTACACCTAGCCATTTTGACCATTTTTGTTCAAATTCATCTACTTTTTTTGATTGTGTTAAAATTATATTTTTTTTTTTAAGAACTTTATTTACTTCAAGAATATCAGATGAAGTAAAATTATTGTCCATTAATGGGTGACTAAATTTTTTCATATTAATCATTTAAAATAATTTTTGAACCTTCTTCAGAAAAGTTAAATGGCACATTTATTATGTTTTTAATTTTTTTAAAAAATTTTTTGTGTTTATGATGTGGCATATATAGCAACATAAAGCCACCGCCACCAGCACCTAATAGTTTACCACCCAAAGCCCCATTATTCATTGAATATTCATATAAATTATCAATTTTTTTATTACTAATAACTTTGTTTAAGCTTCTTTTTAATTTCCATCCCTCGTTAAGTAGTTTTCCAAAATCATCAAATCTATTTTTTAATATTAGCTTTTCTGCCTCATCAACTTGAGAATTAATTTCTTTCATTTCTATAATTTTATCTTTTTTTAGTTTTGAAACATATTGCCCTGCAATTTCATTTGCAGTCCTTTGTATTCCTGTAAAAAGAAGAACTAAATTTTTATCAAGATTCTTAATTTGTTTACTTATTTTAATTTCTTTAACATTAAAATTTCCATTTTTTTTTATATCTATTTTATTTAACCCCCCATAAGATGCTGATATTTGATCTTGTATTCCAACAATTTCATTTAAAATTTTATGTTCAAAAAATATTGATTTTTTTGCTAAGTTCATTTTAGATAGTTCAATTTTTTTTTTGATTAAAAATGCATTCATTAAACCCACAACAAAACTCGAGCTAGAGCCCATCCCACTTCTTGCTGGTAAGTCACCTTGATAATGAATCTCAACACCATGTTTAACTTTAAAGTATTGAAGCATTTCTCTTACAACATTATGTTGAATTAATTTTACATTGCTCACATTTTCAACCTTTGACCAAATAACTCTATGTTTATAACTAAAATAAGGTCCAAGATCTCTTAACGATAGGTAAATATATTTATCAATTGTTGTTGATAATATCTTGCCTTTATTTTCTTTAAACCAAGAGGGGTAGTCTGTTCCACCACCAAAAAAAGAAATTCGGTAAGGTGTTTTTGAAATAATCATTTAATAGTTTTTATTATTTTTAAGATCTTTTTAATTATTTCTTTTGAATTAGGTGGTAGATTATCACTTGTTTTAGAGAAACCTGCTGATTTATCTTTTAAACCCATAATTTCAATTTTATTACCAGTTTTTTTCATTAAATTATACGCAATATCTGACGCAACACCTTTTGAATAATCATCGTCGAGCACAATACCTCCATACTTTGAATTCTTTAAGGTAGTTATCCATTTATCTTTAATTTTGAAAGGCTTAATCCATAGAATATTCGCAATCCCTATTTTGTAACCTTTTTTTTCAAGATTTTTTTTTGCTTTTATTGCTTCAAACCTAGTTATTGAAATTGAAAATAATATTAAATCACAATTTTTTGGTAAATAATCCTTGATCTCTTTGTTATTATCATAACTTCCTCTATGTTCCGATATATACAAAACATCATCATTTTTCATAAAATACTTATATGCATATCTGTATTCATTTGGTGTCATTGGTGAGATAATCTTTATTCCTGGCATTTTATAATAAATAGAATGATGGGACGATCCAGCAACAGGCCCAATAGATCCTTCCATTGCAATTCCTCTAATTAATATTGGTGAAGGAATTCCCCATAGCTCTTTAGATTTACAGGCGTAATTGAGTATTATAGGTGCATTAAACCAACTAAAGCCCTGATATCTAATTACATATATTGGTCTTCTATTTGATAATGCAGCTCCAGCAACAATGCCACCATTTGCAACATCAGCCATTGACAAATCAACCATTCCATCTTTTTCCGTTAAGTGTGGTAATGTCCCACCGACCCAGCCAACTGCAGTAAGACATTGACCAAAAACAAAACCTTTTTTCTTTTTTAAATGAAAAAATATAGTTTCTTTAATTACTTCTCTAAGTGTTTTTTCCATAAATTTTTAATTAATCTTTTATTTTTGTAGTCTATTAAATCAGCCCGAGCACCTAATATTTTTTTTTTCTGACTTGTACCTATCAAAAGTTTTATCAGAATCTTTTCCAGCTCCAGCATGCCAATATATTCTGTTAGTATTAATATTCAAGAGACACGGTTGTTTAAAAAAAAATTTTGAATATTTATATATATTCATTGGGTTATCGTCACAATTAAACCCCTTCATTTTAAAAGCCTTAGCTACATCACTCATTTCCCAATTTCTTCTAACTTTTTTTTCAGTTAAAATTGAATAGTTATTATCCTCTACAACAACCAGAAGAGGTAAATTTTTAGTAGATGCCCAGCCTAATGCTCCTAAAACATAATCCTCCTCGGCTGCAGCATCACCAAGAAAAATAATAGTGGGTTTTTTTGTTGCATAACAAGCACCAACACCAATTGGGCCATTTGACCCCATTAATCCGTCATGACCATACATGTTAATTTTTTCTGAATGTATAGAAGCAGATCCACCCATACCTCTTGTGCAACCTGTTTCTCTTTGGAGAAGTTCATCAATCAATTTACTTTTATCACCTCCAAACGTTAAATAAGTCGAATGGCACCTGTGTTGACCAAATATTAAAGGTTTAATTTTTTTTAAATTACAAATTGTAGCAATGGTGGATGCTATAAATTCTTGTCCAGCCGAAACATAAACTGGTATTTTAATCTTTTTATTTTTAACATTAGCTATTACCTCTTCTTCAAAATTTCTCGCTAACGAAGCTCTTTCAAAAACCTGATATCTATAATTTTTATTATTAGTCATTATATACTCTTTACCTTCAGTAACGTTAGATCTTTTTTTATTTTAAAAACTTCTGAAAGTTTTTTTAAAGTTCCAGTTTTAATTATATCTCCATAAGAGAGTACACTTCTGTTGTGCTTATCAACAACTTGTCCATCTAAAATTGCAAAAATAGTCTGCATTTTTTCTTTATTTAATAATCTAAAATTTTTATGAGTTTCCATTGATAGCTCAACTTTATTATCAAAAATATATTTTTGAACTATCTTTTTTTTAGTTTTTTTGAAGAAAATATCATTGTTTGAAGTTTTCTTCGTAAATTCTTTACCTTCGTAAGGTTTTTTTTCTCTTCCATATGAATCTTTAAATCTAACCAGATCTTTTTTGTTTACAGGTGTTTCAAACTCAAGTGCGCAAAGTCCTTTTTTAGAAATAGCTTTTATTGAATGGAATAAACCCGTTCTAATCATTAATTTTGAAGGAGAGCTAAAATGTTTAGATGTCGCTTTCCATAAACCAAGTTGTATTAAGGCCTTACCTGACAGCACAATAAAACCAGTTTTTTTTGCTGGATGACAATGTAAAGAAGTTTTTTTATTATAATCTATATTAAGAAGTGTTACTGATAATTTATTAGAATTTCTATACACAACATATTCATTACCCCAAGGTTTAGCCACAACCTTATTATCGTAAGAAAATTTTTTTTTTTTTATTCATTAAAAAAACTAAGAACTGACCTCATCCATGGTCCCATGTCTTTATAGTGTGCGGTAGTAATTATTTTACCATCAATAACAGCTGGCTCATCTGTGTAAATTGCTCCAGCATTAATTATGTCATCTTCCATACTATAATAGCCAGCAATTTTTTTCCCTTTAACAATCTTTGCAGAAATCAAAAGTTGGGCTCCGCTACAAATACAGGCTATAACCTTGTCTTCGTTATAAAAACTTGTAATAAAATTTATTAATCTTTTATCTTGTCTTATTTTTTCCATAGCTTTTACTCCACCTGGAAGAACTAAAAGATCATAATCTGTTACTTTAATTTGATCAATATCTTTTACTGGATGATTTTTATTTGGTGGCAGTTGAGTTCCAAGTATGCCTTGCACTGGTTTACCACCTATCAGGCAAACATCTAATTTGCTATTAGCTTCTAATAATCTGTAGTAGGGGTAGATGAACTCGTGATCTTGCGCAAGTGCTCCGCTAATGATTATTGATGAAAACATTCTAAATTTATATTTTAAATAAAATAAAAATCAATATTAATAAGTAACATCTTCAAATTGATGTCTTCTCTTTAGCTTATGTTTTGACATTTTTGAAACATGGTCACGTGTACTTATTCCAAATTTTTTTTCAATCATTGACAGATAATCGTTATTATTAAAGTACACATCAAAAGCTTTATCTCTAAATTCTAAAACTTCTGAAGCTTTTATATGATTTGTTCTTAATGGTAAAGTATCATAAGAGTGTTGTGAATAACCTATCCAACCAGGACCATTTTTGTCATCAGGTAGTTTCCATTTATTTTCTTGTGCCAACGGATATAGTTGTGAACCTGGGTATGCCATTGCAGAATAAAAATTTGTCCACTCACTATTTATTCTTAGAGCTAAGTCTAAAGTTTCATTCATTGAGTCAAAGTTATCTTCTGGTAAACCAAAAATATAGTTAGCACCAACGTTAAAACCCATATCTCTTACTTTCTTTACAACACCTTCAATATCGTAGTTACTAAATCTACCCTTAACAACTCCATCTCTCACATTTGGGTTACTAGATTCTATACCTAATCCAAGCCATTTAAATCCAGATTTAATCATTTTTTCTAACATAACATTATCTTCCAGGGTATCTATTCTTGCATATGCCCAAAAATTTAAATCTTTTCCATATCCGCTATCAATAATTTTATCACAAATCTCTGTTACTTGTTTTGGGTTAAGCACAAACATTTCATCAGGAATTTTAATGTTATAAATTCCATACTCTTCGACAAGAGTTTTTATTTCATTGAAAATATGTTTAGCTGACCAAAAACGAATTGTGTTTCTATCAAACGGTGCATTGATACAGCAAAAAGTGCACTTAAAAGGACACCCAAGACTTGTTTGCAAAGAGGCATACTTGTTTCTTGTGTCTAATCTTCCAAATGTATGCCAATTATGAGCTTTGTATTTTGACATATCTAAAAGGCTCCATTCTTGACCTGGTAAGTGTAAATCTAAGTTGTCAAACATTTCACTTCTAATAGTTGATTTAATATCATTATCTTTGTCACGATACCAAAGGCCAGGAATCTTATTGTAATCTTTTTTATTTTTTTTAATGGCATCAATCAAATTAGAGATTGTTAATGGTCCTTCTCCTTGTCAAACAAAATCGTAAGGTTCTTCTTTTAATGTTCTTTTGGGTAATGCAGATGCGTGAGTTCCCATAACCAATGTTTTAATTTGTCCATCAGTTATTAATTTCAGTTTATTACAAGTTTTAGTTCCAGCTGGCATACATTGAGTAGAGGCTGATGGCTGTTGACCATATATAACAAATACTGCAAGTTTAGGGTTTTTATTAGCTATATTTTCTGCTGTTTGTTCATGAGTTAAATTTTCAGCTTCAGCATCAAGTATTTCAACATTGTAATTTAATCTTAATAAATATTTTGCAATTAACATTGACCACACAGGAGGCTCTATAGCAGCATAATCATTTGATAATGTTTGATATACATCAAGTCTTGATGGGGGGGTAATTAATAGTACATCTAAATTTGACATATTTTTATTATAAACTTTTTATGATTGTTTAAAACTTAATTAGCTTCAAAACCTTTGACGTATAATGTGAATATGTGCTTACTTTATTAGCTGGTTTATCTTTTTCATATTGACCTGAATCTACAAATTGATTTATCCCAATGTTGGGAATTTTATTAGTATATTCTTTTAATCTGTCCTTGTGAGGCTTATAATTGCCAACAAAAACAGTTGTGTCTATTGAAACTCTTGTGCCACAATCTACATTTCTATATGTGTTATGTATAGCAGCATAATCTGATAAATTAACATATCCTGCTAAGGGAATCATTTTTTTAATCTTTTTATAATAATCCATTACCCATTGCATTTTTTTATAAGATGGAGAAATTGCCATAAAAGATTCTTTAAATTCACTAATAGGTTCATAGAATTGTAAATTATTATTTTTAGTGTCACCAAAAAAAGGTATATAGCAATTCATGCCCCAAGGTCCCTCTACCCATGCATCTGAATGTGGATGAGAAGTTGAAAGCTCTCTATTTTTATTATCTTTCAATTCTTTTCCAAATTTAATTCTTATATTTGGAGTAATTCTAAATAGCTTTAAAAGCTTAGGATTACCTTTTGACATTTGAGCAACCAATTCACACCAGCTTCTTAAAACCAAATTATACTCCAAATGAAATTCTCTTTTAGGCACTATTGCACCGTTAGGGGTTATATTAATTCTATTATTTCTAGCTTTATCAATATTCTTTATAAAAATTTTATCATTAATGTTAAAGTCAATATTAAGTGCTTTAGATATATAGAGTTTTATATTAAATTTAAACTGATTAAAAAATTTAGGATTTATTTTGTATCTTGTTATTAATGGGTGTGTTTTTTGAAGTTTCCATTGTTTTGTAATTAGATTTATTCTATTGTGTCTTTTTTTTAAACTCATAATAACGTTATATATATATTAATATTTAGAGATAATAGTGAAAAATAAAAAAAAAATTGTATATAGTTACGATCCTTTTATTACAGTCTATAAGGAAAATTTTAGTAACAAATATCAATCAAGGAAAAACTTTCACAAAATAAAACTTCAAAATGCTGCAATGGTAATTTTGGAAAATGAAAAAAAACAAATATTATTCTTAGACGAGTACAGAAGAGGTATTAAAAAAAAATCACTTGGATTTCCAGGCGGACATATAGAATCTGGAGAAAGACCTTTGGAAACTGTAAAAAGAGAACTACTGGAAGAAACTGGTTATTCAGCAAAAAATTGGAAAATATTATTTAAGTATACTAGGCATGGTACATATAATTGTGGCCAAGACTATGTGTACACTGCAAAAATTAATAGCAATTCTCTTAAAAATACAAAACATGAAAATGTTAAAAAAAAATGGCTCAATAAAAAAGCTATTTTAACGCTATTAATGAATAATAAATTTGAAACAGCTGGAATAATTGCATCAATTTCTTTTTACTTTATAAAGTATAAATATAGTGTAAATAATGACTAAGATTATATATTTATAAAAATTATGAGCAGTGAATATACAACAAGTGAAGCTGGAAAAGTTTTAGAAAACGCAAACTTAATTAAAAAATATCATGGCAATCTAGTATACGACTATACTGAATATCCTACTAAAGGTATTTGGACTGAAGAATTTGGTCATGAACAGTATAAAGATGCAATTTGTGATTGGTTTCCAAGAAATAAAGAAAAGCCAGTACTTTTTTATGTTCATACTCCTTTTTGTGAACAGCTCTGCAACTTTTGTTTATGTAGTAAGGAAATAACCCAGAGCTATGACAAAGTTAAAAGTTACTTATATGATTATCTAAGTAAAGAATTTGATATGCTTGAAAAGCATCTAGCAGAAAATAAAATTAACTTTAATTTTAAAGAAATTTACCTTGGAGGTGGATCACCCACTTACTACAAGAAAGAGGAATTTAAATACCTTATTGGAAGACTTAGGGGCTTAATAGATTTTAGTAAATTAGGTGATTTTACAATAGAAGTTGACCCAAGAAGAGTTACAGAAGAAACTTTAATTTTTTATCATGAAATGGGTGTTAATAGGCTTTCTTTTGGAATTCAGGATTTTGATCACGGTGTTCAGGAAGAAATTAACAGAATACAGCCACCCGAGTTATTGGATAAGCTTTTAACACCAAAAATTAGAAAACTATTTCCTGTAATCAATTTCGATTTATTAATAGGTCTTCCAAGACAAACTATAAAAACAATTGAAAAAACTATTAATGAGGTCACTAGACTAAGACCTTCACAACTTCAAACAATGTATGTGCATTATAAGCCTGGTACAAGAAAATATATGATTAAAATGGTTCGTAACGAGCCAATGTTAGATTTTTATGATCGTAAAGCTGCTTTTCAAAAAGCGAGTGAGCTTTTAATAAACTCAGGTTATTCAAGGGCTGGTTTTGAAAGTTATGCTTTGCCAAATGACCCATTAACAAAATCTATGCAAACTAAAAAAGCAGTTTATAATTCACTTGGAACACAAAAAGGTGAAGCGACAAACTTTATAGCTGTAGGAAGTTCTGCTCACGGTGTTTTGAACGATGAATATTATTTTCAAAATTTTTATGAACAGAATTTGTATAGAGAGGCAATAGATAATGGAAGATTTCCTATATATAGAGGTTTAAAAATGAGTAGAGATGATGTTCTTAGAAGAGAAGTAATTAGACATATCAGAACTTTTTTCAACATAGAGTTTGATTTTTTTGAAAAAAAATATGAATTTTCATTTAAAGAGTATTTTAAAAAAGAACTTAAAAATTTAATTACATTTGAAAAAGATCAACTTTTAACAATTAATAATAACAGTATAGTTGTTACTCCATTGGGAGAGCATTTCTCACCACAAATAGCAAATGTATTTGACATTTATAATGATCAAAAATTTTATGACAAAAATTAAAAAAAATAAAATAATTTTTTATACTAATTAGAACTCATAGATAATTTATATATAAGTATTTTCAATCCCCTTTAATATCATTTTTGTAAGAAAATAATGCTTCAAATTAAAAAACTAAAAAATATTATCAATATAATTTTTTTTATTTTAATCGTATATTTTTTTTATAATTTACTTGATTTTAACTTACTAAAAAAAACTTTAATTGAATTTAAAATTTCTTATTTATTAATTATAGTTTCTATATTTCTCCTAAGACCTCTTATGAAAACTTATAGATGGTTTATAATCATAAGGAATTATTCTAAAATTAAATTTATAGATTTTTTTAGAAACACAGTTCTAGGACTATCACTTGATATCTTTACAAGTTCACCCATAGCTTTAGAAATTGCAAAGACAATAAAAATTAAAAAAGAAATAGGTCTAAAAAAAAGTATAACACTTATCTTTTTTGATCGAATATATACATTAATATTTAGAATTATTTCATTAGGTATGATGGTTGTTTTATATTCTTTTTTTTATATAAAACAAATTTTTTTAGAAACCTCAATTATATTTTTGGCAATATTAATATTTATATTTTTATTAAATCTTAATATTGAAAAAATATTAAATATAGAATTTTTTAAGAAGTTTATAAAAATTGATATTAGTGAAATTTCAAAGATTTATAAGAAAACAAGAGTAAATTTTCTTGAATTATTTTTGATAAATTTTGTAATACTATTAGGAAACATTTTATTATATTATTTAATATTTAAAAGTTTAAACAATAATACAAACTTTTTTGATTTATCAATATTTATATCAATAATAGATTTTATTACTCAGTTTCAATTTATAATATTTGGTTTTAAAGAGTTTACTACAGTATATTTTTCAAACTTAATAAATATAAACCATGAAATAGCATTTGTAGGTGCAATTATTCACAAAGCTTTTGATTCATTAAATATTATTTTTTTATATGGAATTTTTAATTTATTTAAATTTAATATGAAAAAATAAAAATTAGTGGCTATCTTTTAATAAATTCCAGATGCTCATCTGAAGGCGATTGACAATAGCCATCAACTACTGGGCTATAACCATCTTTTTTCCCAAATCTAATTTGAGTAATTATTCTATAATTTTTTGTTATTTGTGATGCACAATGAAGTCCTGATGTGTCTGCTAAAAAAACATTACCCCTTAATCCACTCAAAGATATTTTAGTTTGACTAGAAGATTTAGCTTTATGAGATTGCGGAATAAAATTAAAGGATCCATTATTATCTTCAACATCTGTCCAATATATAAACATAGTAAGTGCTTTATAATCATCATGATCTCTGTGAAAACGGTGAACATAATGTTTTTTTGAGCTACTAGGATTAAACCAAGTTATGTAACTATATATTGTCCATTTAAAATTTAAATAAGAGTTAACGATATCAGTGATGTTTTTTGAGGATAAAAATTTTTTTATGGGAGTAAAATTTATTAAATCTGGCAAAAAAACAATATAGGGAAATGACTCAAATTGATCTTTAAAATTAAATAAATTAAATTTATATTTTTTACCATCACTTTGAAGAGGAACTTGACTTAGGTAACAATCTTTATTTTCAAGATATTTAATAAAGTTTAAACATTCTTCATCAGGAAATATTTTACCTAATTCACAATATCCATTTTTTTTTAATTCATTAATCTTATTATTAATTAATTGATTGTTATTATCATTTTTAATATTTAAATTATTATATTCATCTAAGTTATTAGATAAAAAATACCTCTCATCAGGATTAAAAAACCTTATACAAATTTTGAATATCTTAAATTTTAAAATTTTATTAATTAACTGAATATCTCTAGTTTTTAAAATAAATTTAATAAAAAGATGGTAAATTAAGTATCCAATTGGTGGTAGAGTATATACATAAAACAGTATTGATTTATTTTTACACATTTTATTGTAGTTTAAAATTACGTGATAATATATTTGAAATTGTTGAATTATAATTTTCATTAAAGTTTTATTATTTATTGTGGTATATATATTGAACAATAAAATTTGGTAAAATTATTAACAATAAATATCTAAATTTATTTAAAAAACCTGGAACTATTATTTCTTTATTTTGAAATATATTTTTAATACTATAAGAAGCCACATCTTGAGGTTTTAAATAATCTTTATTCAAATTTTTAAAATTATTTTTTTTTAAAAACCCAGTATTTGTTTGACCTGGAATAATTAATGATGGTTGAATATTTGTAAATTTAAGTTTTGTACTCAATGCCTTTGAGTAATTATGAATAAATTTCTTAGAAATGCTATAATGTAGTAATTTTGGATTTGGATTGATGCCACTCAAAGATCCAAGAGATACTAAATAGCTTTTTTTGCCATGCTTAATCATATGTTTAGAAAAAAAATCAATTATTTTAATATATGATACAATATGTAAATTAATAATATCATTTTTAATAGATTTGGGGATTTTAAGATGATCACCATAAAATGCTCTACCAGGACAATATATCATAAATGTATATTTTATTTTTTTTTGAATAATTAAATTAATCAATCTATCGACATCTTTTTCCTTGGACAAATTAAACTTTAAAATTTTTACTTTAATTTTAGGTGTATATTTTAGAATATTATTTTTGGCTTTCCTTAAATTACCTGAATTATTTGAAACGATAGTTATATCATAGTTAAATTTTGAGAGTTTTTTTGCAAAATTTAAACCTATGCCTGTTGAACCTCCAATTATTATTGCATTTTTTTTCATCAATACATATAGATACTAAAGTTCATTGTTTATTTATATGAAAAAAATAACTAAAAATCAAATTGAAGAATTTAATAATAATGGTTTTCTTATAATTAAAGATGCAATCAATATAAATAAATTACAAAAAATTAATTCAATATATAAAAAAATTTTTAATGGTCATTATCAGACCGAAATTGTTCCAGATAAGATTAAGTGGAAACCCAATAGAGATTCTTTGAGTATACCTAGATCACTTTGTAATGTGTGGAAGTCGAATAAGGATATTGCTAAACTCGTATGTTCTAAAACTATAAGCTCAATTGCAGGACAACTAATGAATTGGAATAGTGTAAGGTTAAATCAAGATAGTTTGATTTGGCTTGTTCCAAAAGCTGGTTGTGTGAATTTTCATCAAGATAATCCATATCAAGATTGGCATACTCCTGGAAATGTTATAACTTGCTGGGTACCAATAACTAACACAAGTATTAATTCTGGAAGCATTGAATACTTAGTTGGCTCAAATAAAAAAAAAATATCAAAAAGATTAAAAAATTTTTACTCAAAATCAAACTATAGATCAATAATCAATAAATATTTAAAAAAAGACAAAAATAAAATTAAAACAATATCTTTAGATGCAGGTTCAATAGTTTTTCACCATGGAAATACGTGGCATGGATCAGGATATAACCAAACACCAAGAGATAGAATTTCTCTCAGTATCCATTTTATGGATGGTAAATCTAAGTTTCACCCTAAGATTAAAAGTCCCTTTTTCAATCATTATAAAAAATTTGACAGTTTAAATATGGAAGAAAGTTTTTTTCCAATTACTTGGTCAAAAAATAAAAATAAAAAAAGATTCATTGATAAGTATTTGATAGAAAGTTAATTGTGAAAATTCAGTCTATTGTTTTTATTAACAGCTATACTCGCTCGATTATCTCTATGATTTATTCAAGAGTTTTTAAAAGTGTAAATTTATATTTTTTCCCAAATTTACAAAAAAAAACTTTTGAATATAATTTTAAATTAAAACCAACTAGTGTTCTTGTTAAAACAATTCAATGTGGTTATTGTGGAACTGACAAAAAATTAGTCAATTATGATTTTTCTCTACTTAGCAGTGCTTTCTTAGACACAGCAAGACACAAAAATAAATCAATGTATTTAGGTCATGAGGCTGTTGGAAGAATTATTAAAGTAGGAAACAATGTTAAAGATTTAAAAATTAATGATAAAGTTATTATTGACTCAGTGAATAGGAAAGAAGATATAGATAATAAGGATATCTTTAATGGATTTACTAATTTTTTTGTAAAAGATCAAAAAAAATTAATAAAAATTGATAATAAAATACATGATGATCAAGCTATATTAATAGAGCCATTAGCTTGTAGTTTAGGTGCAATAAAAAAAACTATTATCAAAAAAAATGAAAAAATTTTAGTTCTAGGAGCTGGTATAATTGGTACCGGTATTGTTCATTTATTAAGATACTATTACAAAAAAAATATTAATATTACAATTGCGACAAATTCCTTAAGTCACAAAAAAATGCTTAGCTATAGAATGGTAGATAATATTATTTATAATAAAGATTTATTTGATGAAAGTAAAAAAATATTAAAATCTAAATCTGTATCAATCATGAATAATAAAATATTATCTAAAGGTTTTGATAAAGTTTTTGAATGCACTGGTAACGTGGATATTCTTAATACAATCTTAAGAATATGTGATAAGGGTGCACATATTGTTCTAACTGGGATGAATATGCAAACTGCTAAATTTGATCTAACTCCTATTTGGCATAGAGATATTAAGATTTTTGGTGCGCATGGTTATAAAAAAAGATATCCAAAATCAAAACATGAAACGCTAAATTACATTAGTAAATTAATATTAAAAAAAAAAATAAACTTAAGTAAATTAAAAATTAAAAAAATATATTTTAAAAATTGGAAAGATTTGTTTAATGAAAACAATCATGAATATTTAAAAAAAGCATTATTCTTCAAATAAAATGTTAAGGTGCTGTACACCAACAATCCATCACAGTGCTGTGATTAAAGTAATTTCCAAACCTTAAAAAAGAAGTAATACGGGGGTTATCTTTAATAGGAGACCCTTTATGCAAACTTCCAAAATCAACCAAATGAACAGTTCCCCTTTTTCCAATTAAGTTTTTAAATTCTCCAGAATAATTTGAGATATGAGATTTTTTAGCAATTGATAGGCTACCATTATTTTCATCAACATCAGTCCAATATACCACCATACCAAGAATTTTATAATCATCATAATCACGGTGGTGTCTATGAACGTAATGTTTTTCTTTAGATATAGGGTTTACCCAAGTTTGAGAACTATAAATTGTAAATTTAAAATTTAAATAATTTTCAATTAGAGATATTAAATCTTTATTATTTATAAATCTCTTAAAAGGATCAAAATTTAAACTTATGTATGGATCATAACAGTAATACGCTCTAGTTAATGTATCATATCTGTTTACATCTAAGTTAAGAGTGTATTTATTGCCATCACTTTGCATTGGTACTTGACTATTAAAACATTTTTTTCCTTTAAGTGAATTGATTAAAGCATCACATTCATTATCAGAAAAAACCTTACCAAGAGATGCATAACCATCTTTATTAATATCATTTAATAGATTAATTGTTTTAATATTATTTACTAAAGAATTTTCTTCAATAGATTTAATTTTCTGATTATAGTTTGGCAATAAAGTTGAAATAAAAACTTTAGTTTCGATATCTAAAAATCTTATTATTGATAAAAAAATTTTTCTTTTAAGAAAAAAAACTATAATTTTTTTGACCTAGTTAAAAGAATTATTTTTGCAAAAATAAAAAAACAAAACCCAATTAAAGGCATAGAATATATGAAAAAATATAAAGATTTTATTTTTCCAACTTTGTTAAAATTTTTTAATAATCTTAGATATATCTTGATTTGAGTGATTAACTTCATATTGGGTAAATAAATAAATCTTATACTTTTGGTATATATATAATAAAAATTTTAACATGTAAATTTTTAATAGATTTAACATTAAACAAAGATATAGTAATCCTAAAGCTTAATAAAATCGTTAAAAATTATATCTTGATTAACTAATGAAAAAAAAATTATCTGTAATATTTTCGTTTTATAATGAGGAACATAATATACTAACCTCTATAAAGCATGTTTCAGAAATATTAGACAAGATTGAAGAAATAGATTATGAATTAATTTATGTTGATGATTGTTCAACAGATTCCTCACTCGAATTGTTAAAAAAAGAACAAATTAATAATAAAAAAATTAAAATTATAACTCTCTCGAGAAGATTTGGACATATGCCAGGAATAATGGCAGGCCTTAAACACTGTAAAACTGATGCAGCAATTTATACAGATATAGATCTACAAGATCCCCCAGAGCTAATGAAGGAAATGATTAATTGTTGGATTAATGAAGATTACCAAGTTGTATTTACTACTAGAAAAAATATTCAAGCTACATTTATAATGAAAATACTTTCTAAAATTGGTTACACAATTCTCGAAAAAGTAACATATATAAATATTACCAAGGATTCTGGTGATTTCAGACTAATTGGGAAAAAAGTAATTAAAGAATATGTAAAGTTTAGGGAGATTAACCCATTTTTTAGATTTTTAGTAGATTTTATTGGTTTTAAAAAGAAACAAATTTTTTATGAAAGAAATGTAAGATTACACGGTAAAACAAATTTTACATTTTATAAAATTTTTCACCAATTTTTTGAAATATCAATGATCCCATTTTCTGACTTTCCAATAAGAGCCGCACTTATTTTTGGTTTATTTTCTTTTTTTGTTTGTACATTTATATTGATTAGAACGGGATTTCTATACTTTGCAGGAGTAGATGAAATAGGCTCAACATCTATATTTGGTGCAATATTATTATTTGGTGGAATTCAAAGTTTAATTCTAGGTATCATAGCAGTTTATGTAGGTTCTATTTTAAAGGAAACTAAAAGAAGACCACTTTATATAATTGATAATATCATTGGTTTTGATTAAAATTAATGGACAAAAAAAAATAAATTTGTAAAAAATTTAATCTAAAAAAAATAGAAGAAAGCTTTTTCCTAATTACTTAGTAAAAAAATAAGAAAAATATGTCTAAATTTATAAAAAACTTTAAGTGAAAAACTCTAAAACTTTAAATCCTGATCAGATCATGGCTATTTCTAAAAACCGTGGATTTAAATTTAAACATTTAAAATTTACTATCAGTGGTAAATATACAATCAAAGACTCAATGTTTAACCACAGTGATATTTCTCATTATAATCACTTACATAAAAAAATGGCTAAACACATGAAACATGAAGTAATTCACTCGGGTGAAATTACAACATTTATGAGATACTATTCTTTCTTAGGTTTTAGCATACCTATGGTTGCACAATTAATGAATGTTAGTAAAAATCAAATAATCGAAGTTTTTACATCAATGTTTTTTCAGTTTGTAAAAGTAAATACTGAAAAAGAAATTAATAAAAATGAAACCTTATCAACTCTTGATTTTTATATTGGCAGTAAAAGTCGAATTTTATTAATGTTAGGCTCTCCTTTTTTTAATAAAATTGTCAAAGAATCGTTTGATGATTATATTAATGAAGATGTGCCTTACCTAGAAACTAGAGCAGAATTAAGACCTAAAGGTTATAATTTGGCAAAAGATCATGAAAATTATAATCATTATGATACATTTAACTTACAACGTCAAAACATACTTCTAACTAAAAATGTAAAAAGTCAAGATACAACTATTAATATTAGTGAGTTAGAAGATAATAAAATAAAAAAAATAAATAATATTGATGCTTTTGGCTTTCAGATATCAAAAATTAAGAATATAATTAAGATATTTCCTAGACTTTGTCCACATGAAGGTGGATGCCTAGATGTTGATAACTCATATGGCGATATAAATACTTATAAAAATTTTTTACAAAATCAGCAGGTTAAATGTGTAGTTCATAACAGATCTTTTAACCCTTTAGTGACTATAGATCTTGAAAATTTAAAAGAGGATTATGAAACTAAGATGTTTATAATAAATGTTTATGATAATTTAATAAAAATTAAATTTAAAGATAACGTTAAAAATTTTGAAAAATTAGATTGGACAACTTAATTAAAAAAATTCTTTTTTGTATATATTTTATATATTAAAACACTATGCCCTTTATTTATGTCATTGAAAATTAGAAAACATTATCTAGCTAACTTAAGTAAAAAGTTAAAAGCAAAAAAAATTACTGACCTCATGTACGAGGTCAAAATCCCCACATATACATGTTGTTCTAACTGATTGTAGTTGATCTCATTAAACTCTTGATATATGTTATTTAAAATTTTATTATACTGATACTGAAATAGCTTAATGTTGTTTCATAGAAGTAGACGGGAGACATGATAGATTCCATTTAATTTGGGAATTTTATCAGGCCGAAGGAGCAACTACCCAGGAATCTCTCAGGCAAAAGGACCGTAACATATTAACTCTGGAAAGAGATTAAGTTCTCGCCGACGGAATAAAACTCTCAGGCAAACATACAGAT
>MDTF01007598.1_pt1 | contig 22571 bp, 19 predicted proteins | sample 811191 | NCBI WGS metagenome assembly MDTF01 (sample SAMN05326649, study PRJNA326480) | marine metagenome | isolation source: seawater | place: Southern Ocean | collected 2011
GCGCTGAACGCTCGCCCTATGTCGCGCCCTATCCCTACCAGTAGGCCTATAGCTGGGTTTGTACGTCCGTCTGTAAGCCGGCCTTTTAATCGGGCTGGTCATAGCTGCGCCGGCGGATTTACGCTGCTCGAGGTGCTGGTGGTGATCGTTATCGTCGCGACGCTGTCTGGGATGAGTTTACTGGCTATCAACCAAGCCTTTGACCGACGCTATCACAGCCACGCCGACCGCTTGCAGATGTGGCTCCAGCAACTTTCCGAACAGGCGGCGTTGAGCGGTGGTGCCTACGGTGTGATGCACGTCGGTGGCGAGCGCGACGCGGATCGCGACGATGCAGCGTCGAGCGCCGTGCCCGAGCAACTGCAGGCGGTGGTGTACTATCAAAACGCCTGGTGGGTGGCGACATCGCCGGCCCCTTTTGAACTGTCAAAGGAGGCCCAACTGCGTTGGAATGTGCCGAGCGAATCGCAATTTGGCCAACGCCGCGATCAGTTGGCGTCGATTGCCAGCGGCGATGCTGATGAGGATGAAAAGGCGCCGATACTGCCGATTATTGCGTTGTTGCCAGATGGTTACATGGAGCCCGCCGATGGTCGTTTGGAGATACGTTTTGCCGAAATCGACAGCGCCTTTGAGTTTTTTTGGGATGATCAGAGCGCGCGTATTGGTATGCGTAAGGTTGCGCTGTGAAACGCCTTAAGACTGGATTCACCCTGATGGAGGTGGCCGTGGCGCTGTTGATTTTGAGCACCGTACTGGCCAGTTCGCTGCAGTTGGTCAATCAATACGCCGACGAGCGGGTGCGTATGCGCGACCGTTTTTTGGCCAATCAGGTGGCCTGGAACAGCCTTATGGAACAGTATCGCGCGGTGCAAAAATGGCCATCGGGAAGTGGTTCAGCGGAGCGCAGCACCAAGGGCGTGGAGCGCCAGGGGGACCGCGATTGGCGCTGGGAGCTAAAAGTCGAAGAGGCTATGGGCCAAAACCTCTACCGTTACGAGATCGAGGTGCGTGGCGAGGGCGCGCAGCGTCCGAGGGCGGTGATGGCGGCGTTTTTCGTCGCTACTTGACCGCACACTGATCGACCGGTTCTGGGCAAACGCGCCTGAGTCAATGGCACAGAGCAAATCGCGCGGGGCAATGGCGTGAGGCTAATGGCACGAAGTACAAAAAAAGACTACCAACCGAGTTAGCTCAAGGGCCGTCCGTTGGCGCGATTGTCGCGCAGGCCATAGGCGGAGGTTATCAACAGGGTGCTTGTGGGGGCTTTGGCTCATGCCGCAGTAGCTCATGAAACCGTGGCAAATGGTGTGGCGGCTATCGGCGCGGTAGCTGTGAATATAGCCGCCGTTAATGCAGTAATCGGTAAAACAGTATCTATAAAAGCGCCGCTGATAGAACAAGCGAGGATAGAAAAGGGGATGTATACGGCATGCAGATGAGGGCTCGACAGCGGGGGTTTACCCTGATCGAAGTGGTGGTGTCTTTGACGCTGCTAGCGATCATGTCGGTGATGGCCTATCAGGCGTTGGCGGTGGTGTTGGATACCAACGAACGTAGCCGCCAGCAACTCGCAGCCCAGTCCAAATTACAGCGTGCCTGGAGCATTATTGGTCGCGATCTGTGGCACCTACGCAACCGCAGTTTTTCCGATGGCCTCGGCAAGATAGAACTAGCCTATATGACCGATCCGAATGACTTTGGTGTACGTTTTAGCCGTGGCGGCGGGCCGATGTTGGCTGCCAACCCGAGTGGCGTTAGCCGGGTCTACTACAGCCTCAACGATGACGATCAACTGGTGCGCACTACCTGGGCTATTACCGACTCACCGCGCGACAGCGACGGAAGCGCCCGGGCATTAATCGATGGGGTCGAAGAGGTGGTGTTTGAACAATTGGGAGCCAAGGAGTTTAGCGTCAACTGGCCGCCATTGGGCTCCGGCGGCGGCGCGGCATTGCCGCGGATGGTCAGGGTCACCATCGAATTGCAAGATGGTCAGCGTACGTCGCGGTTATATCCGGGGGTGACCAGTGATTGAGCGCGTTGCCCGCCGGCCTGTTGGCGGTGTTGTCCGGCAGCGCGGAGTCGCCTTATTGGCGGCGATGATATTGATGCTCGCGGTGGTCATGGTGCTCGGCAATATTTTCTACCGCCACCAGATTGATGTCACTCACGCAGGCGCTGCGGTGCATACCGATCAGGCGCTGGCGCTGGCGCTCAGCGTCGAGAGCTGGGCGCGCCAGCAGGTATCCAATCGAGCGCAACGCAACGGCCAGCCGTTTAACGATTCTAGCGTCGACCATCCGGGTGAAACTTGGGCTCAGGCGGTGCCGATGTTGCCGGTCGAAGGCGGTGTCATTCGCGGCTGCCTGCTCGATCTGCAGGCCAAGATCAACATTAATAACTTCGCTTGGTACGGCGGCAATGCCACCGCACTGGCGACCGAACTCTCTCCGTCATCCACCGCGCCGATGGGCACCGCGCGGCTCTGGCACAATCTGCTGGAACTGGCGGATCTGCCGGTGACCGGCGCACGCAGCGCGGCCTTGGTCGACTGGGTTGACGACAACAATAATTTGGTCAACGCCTGGGGTGCCGAACAGCCCGATTACGATGGGCTGCGGCGGATGGTTGCCAACCGGCCGGTCGCGGACGCCAGCGAGCTGGCGGCGGTGATCGGTTACGAATTGGCCGAGGTGCAATTTTTGCTACCGTTTATCACTGCGCTGCCGGTGACGCCAGCGGGTGCCAGCGGTGCTGTGATCACGCCGACCACCATCAACATCAATACCGCGTCGGAGGGGTTGCTGATGGCGCTCGGCGGTATTCACGGCGAGGACTTTGTGATGGCGGTTCTCGACGGTCGCGGTCGCGGTGGGCATTTTACCTCGCTCAAGGATTTTTGGCGCGAACTCGAAATCAGGCTTCCAATGAGCCGTGCGCAAATCGAAAAGCGTTGGCCAAACACGTTTTTAAATGTTCGCTCCGAGTTTTTTCAGCTACATTTAAAGGTGTTACTCGGCGACATTCATATTCAGTTAAAGAGTACAATAGATTTGCGGGGGAATAAGCGCGCTAATCCGACGATACTGGCGCGCGAGATTGTCGTGGTACCCAAGTTTTTGCCGGCGGCTGCGGTCGAAGACGACGCTCTGCTAGACGGTGAGTCGGAGGAAGAATCGACCGGCGAATCCCCTCGCGACGATGATGTTCGGGAGGATCTGTATCGGGTACAGACCGCCTGTGAAGTAATTGGAGTTTAAACCCATGAGTGCGTCGACAGACCACCTTTACAATCTCGATAAGCGCTTTCGCGACGGCGTTGACCTGTCGGCGTTGAGCCTATGGGTGCCCTCCGAGCGAATTTCACTGCACCGAATTGATGCGCCGACGGCGCCGCCGCGAAAGTGGCCGAGCCTGATTCCATGGATGCTCGAAGAGCGCATACTCGGCTCGGTCGACGAGGTGCACTTTGCCCTTGGCGAGCGTTTTGACGATGGCAGCATCGATGTTTATGCGGTCGATCGCGCCGACATGCGCGAGTGGCAGCGGGTGGCGGAAAATGCCGGAGTGGTGGCGTTGCGAATGTTGCCAGACTATCTAGCCCTACCCTGGGAACAGGGTCGTATCAGCGTTGGTTGGTATGCCGGTCGATGTTTAGTGCGCCACTCTGCTAGCCAGGGCTTTGCCGCGCAACCGGCGTTGGCCTGGGCGATGATCGAGCGCCTTATGGCGGCCGAAACTATCCCGCCGCGACTGTCGATCAGCGTGCCAGATGCCGACAGTATTCCGCAAAATTTACGTCAGCAGGCGGAGGTCAATCAGGCACAGCCAGACTGGGAGATGGCTGAGATGCCGGCTTCAATCGACCTGATGAGCGGTGATTTTAAGGTCCAGCGGCAGCCCTCGCCAAGCCGAGTTTGGCAGTTTAATGCGGCCATGGCCGCAGTGGTTGTGGTGTTGTTCAGCACCTACCTGCACCTTGCTAATGGCCATTTGTCGGCCCAGAGAGACGCTTTGGAAGATCATTTGAGCGCCAGTTTTGGGCGCGTGTTTGTCGGTCATAAGGCGGCGGTCGAGGACCTGCGATGGGTTGGACGCCAGCAGCTCGATCGCCTCGCAATCCAGCGCGCCAGCCTCGACAGTATGCCGTTGCGCGCCTTGGTGGCGCTGGACAACATGATGGCTGGCTGTGGTTGCGATCTGCGTTCGCTGTCCGCTGATGGCCACCGCATTGAACTCGAAGTCGAAAACGCTGCAGGTCTGTCGACCCGCAAGACCCTGATCAATGGCTACACTATGGATGTGCAACGTGTCACTGGCGGCAACGATGCTTGGCGCGTGACCCTGATCGCTGAGGTGTCGTCGTGAATCTGGGATCGTCGATCGGCGACTGGTGGCATGGCTTGCAGGTGCGCGAGCGGCGCGCTATCGCGGTCGGCGCGCTGCTAGTCGCGCTGGCGCTGGTGTATACCGCCATAGTACCGCGCTGGCAGTTGCACCTAGCGTTGCGTGACGAGGTCGATAGTCGGCGCGCCGATCTGGCTTGGTTGGCAGACCAAGTGGCCAGCGTCGATCGGTTGCGCAACAGTTGTTCGGGTCGGGCACCCCAGAGCGGGTCTGATCGAGAGATTGTGGCGCTGTTGGTGCGCCGAAATCAAACCCGCTCAATCGCGTTAGATATCGATGCAGGGCTGATTTCTCTGCGCGTTGCGGCGGACAGCGGCAATAATGTGTTGGGTCTTTTAGGGCAGCTTGCCTGCGAGGAATTTACCCTCACCAAGCTGCGTGTCGAACGTTCGGGAGGCGGTCAAAATAATGCTATTTTTGAGGCCAGTATGGGGCTCAAGCGTGTCGATTAAAGCATCCTATCGGCGCATTTGGCGACCCCTCTATAGCGTTCGAGCGAGGTATTTGGCATGAGTGCAACATCAGCACCCAGCGGCATGGGCATGGAGGCGATGCGCGCCCATTGGCGAACGCTGCGTCACCGGCCCAGCGGTCTGGCACCAGTGGTGCTCGGCGCAGTGCTTTTGCTGCTGCTGTTGGCATTACTGGCGATGCTTCTGTTGCAGATCGACCGCCCGTTAGCGCCGTTGGCGACGTTGCAGCGGACGCAGGCGGCACCAGTTCAGAATTGGCGATGGTTTCGCAGTGTGCTGGAGGCGCCGGTCGCAGCACCGCCCGCTGCGACGCTCGCCGACGTCAAAATTGATGCTGACCTACTGGGCGTTTTGATCACGCCAAAAGTGTCGACCGCGACCCTCAAGCACAAGGGTAAAACCGAGCAGGTCTATCTCCTTGGCGACGAGGTGAGTAGCGGTATGACGCTGGTAGAAATCCAAGCACAGCGGATTGTGGTGGAGCAGAACGGCGTGCGTAAACAGTTGCTGCTAAAAAAGCCGGATACGCTTTTTGAGCTGTCGTCGAGCGCCCCCGAACCGAGCAATGAGGTCGGTTCCACCGAGCAAGCGGGCTTCAGGCTGGCGAATATGTTTGGCGCGGTGCCGGTCAGTTTGGATGGCGCAGGCGGCAATTATTCCTCGGGGTTTAAGTTGAACGCCCTGTCGGCGGAAATGCGCTCGCTGGCGGATGTCGAGGATGGCGATGTGGTGGTTGAAGTCAGCGGGTCCTCGGTTCAGGAACTGATGCAGAACCCCGCCGAATGGATGAGCTATACCGGCCAGAGCAATCTGCCGGTGACCGTGATTCGCGATGGTCGAGAAGTCGTGATCTATGTGAATGCGGCCAGCTTGACGGCAAAAATGTTACCCATGATGGGGAAAAATTGATGACACAGATGCGAGAAAAAACAGGCTCTAATAGGATTGACCGAATAGTCAAAGGGATGGTTCATGGCTTGCGCGTTGTCACCACGGGCGCGCTGCTTGCGGTCAGCGCCGCACCGGCGTTGGCGCAGGACGAGGTACACATTAATTTTCGCGATGCCGACATTCGCAGCGTGATCGAGAGCGTCGCTGAAATTACCGGCGTGTCTTTTGTGTTGGACCCGCGAGTGAAGGGCAAGGTGACCATTATTGCGCCGCAGCCGATCGATTCTAGCCTGCTCTACGAAGCGGTCTTATCGGCGCTCCATGTGCAGGGTTACCAAGCCGTGGCGGACGGCGCGGTGACGCGGATTATTCCCTTTAGTCAGGCGTTTAATTTTGCCGGCGGCGGCGTCGGCGGAAATGAAATGCGCACCGAGGTGCTGAGCATCAAACACGTGCAGGCAGCAACGCTGGTGTCGGTGCTCAAGCCGATGTTGAGTAACGGTGCGCGGTTGATGGCCTACGCGCCGAGTAACTACCTGGTGGTGTCGGACATCACCAGCAATATTCGACAGCTAAAACGCTTTATTGCGCAGCTCGACGACCCCGAGAGTTCGGCGGTCGAGGTCATCGACCTTAGCCATATTTCGGCCGCTGAAGCGGTGCACATTGCCGGCCAGTTGAAGCAGTTACAAAAGCAGGAACTATCGCTGGTTGAAGACGGACTCAACAACCGCATTATCGTCAGTGGTCCGGGCATCGCTCGCAGCGCTTTTAAGACGATGCTACAGAGCCTCGACGTACCGTCCACCAAGCAGGGCAGCGTCGAGGTGATCTATCTCGACTACTTACGGGCTGCGGAGATCAAAACGGTGATCGACGGCATGCTGCAATCGGACACCTTTTTGCGCCTGGCCGGCGAGTCTGGGGGCGATGGCAAGAGCACCAACACCTACAAGATTGAGATCGACGAACTCAATAATGCGCTAATTTTGGCGGCGCCGCGAGAGGTGATTCGCGAGGTCAATAACGTCATTGCAAAGCTCGACCTGCCGCGCCCTCAGGTACTTATCGAGGCGGTGATCGCCGAGCTGTCAGAGGATCAGGCAAAAGAGCTCAGCGCGCAATTGGTCTACTCGAGCAAGAACCGCGGTGCTTATTTAACCAACTTTGATAGCGTTTTGTCGGGCTTGTTGGGTGCCGCGTTGGGCGGCGGCGATGAGGCGTCGGTGTCTACGATCGCTGGGGCTATTCCGCAAAAGGTGTTGGGCATTGTCGGCGATTTCGACAGCGTCACCGGCAAGGGCATGGGCTTGCTGGTGCAGGCGCTCAAGACCGACGGCGCCACCAAGATCTTGTCGACGCCGTCGGTGGTGACGCTGGACAACGAGGAGGCAACCCTGAGCGTGGGCGAGGAAGTGCCGTTTCAAACCGGCAGTTACACCAATAACAGCAGCGGTAGCTCGAATTCTAATCCCTTTACCACCATCAACCGCGAAGAGGTTGGGGTCATCCTCAAGGTCAAGCCGCAGATTAGCAAGGGCGACGCGGTGCGCCTTGAGATCGAGCAGGAATCGTCTAAGGTCAAAGATGGTGGCACGCCCGGTTTGCAGACCACCACCAAGACCACCATGAAGACCAACGTGATGGTTCAGGATGGCGAGTTATTGGTACTCGGTGGCCTGATCGAAGACACCGGCAAGGGCAGTTCGACCAAGGTGCCGCTGCTCGGCGACATTCCACTGTTGGGGCGGTTGTTCCGCTCGACCGCAAAAGATTCCAAGCAGCGTGTCACCATGATGTTTATTCGCCCGACCATACTGCGCAGCCAGAGCGACGCGCGCGCGGTAACTAAGGGCCGCTTCGACCATCTAATTACGCGCGATCTAACCGGAGAAAATCCCGGTTATCTGGCCCCCAAGTTGGCGCCCTTCGAGCCGAAGGTAAAAGCCACGGCAGAGCGCGCTGATTCGGACGCTAACGCGCCGGCAAGCGAGAGCGCCGATGGAGGGGATGAGGTGCTAGACTATATTCATCAGGACAGCAGCACTGACGATTAACGGGCAATGGCATGGCTCTCTACCTCAAGCATTTTGGTTTAAAGCGCGAACCTTTTTCGATCGTACCCGATCCGGGGTTTTTATACCCCAGTAATCAGCACCGCCAAGCGGTCGCTCACCTAAAGTATGGTCTCGATCGCGAGGGTGGGTTTATCTTGCTCACCGGCGAGGTCGGCACCGGCAAGACCACCTTGACGCGTACCCTGCTCAAGGCCATGCCGGCGCATATTCGCGTCGCCTATGTGTTAAATAGCAAGCTCGAAGTCGGCGACCTTCTGGCGAGTATCTGTCACGAACTGGGCGTCGACCTAGCGGAAATTCGCGGGCTGTCGTTTGCCAAGGAGTGCGTCGATGCGCTCTACCACGACTTGCTGCGGGTGCATGCCGAAGGCAAAAAGACCCTAGTGGTGATCGAGGAGGGCCAAAACCTCTCCGCTGACGTGCTCGAGACGCTGCGATTGCTAAGCAATCTTGAAACCCACACCGAAAAATTATTGCATATTTTACTGGTCGGGCAACCGGAGTTGCTCGAGACATTGGCGCAGCGTGAACTGCGCCAACTTAATCAGCGGGTGGTGGCACGCTTTCATTTGCAGTCGCTGGAGCGCGACGATCTAGCCAATTATATCAACCATCGCCTGCATCGTGCCGGTGCACAGCGATCAATTTTTGATAGCGATTGCATCGCAGTTTTGTACCGTTTGACCGATGGCGTTCCGAGGTTGATCAACTTGGTTTGCCAGCACTCGCTACTGGCGGCCTACGCGACCGGTAGCGCGACGGTCTCGGGTCGTCTGTTAAAGCGCGCTGCTGGAGAAATTTTACCGCCTCCGAGCGTGCCGCCAAAGTCAAGTCTCCAGCGGCGTCTAGCGCTATCGATCGGATTGCTATTGCTCGGTGTCGCCGCCGGCCTCGGCCTCGCCGGTGGGACGCCGGATTTCAACGCGGGGCTGCAGCGGGTGCGGTCGTTTATCGCTGCCGAGGTGCCGTCCGTTACTACCGAGATGCCGTCGCGTGCTCTCGAGGGGCGACCGCTTGCTCCAGAGCCGCGGCCGCTGGCCGGCACAGACACCACCGGAGCGAAAACCATCGCGGGGCAAATCAGCGCTGGAAAAACCGCTGCGGTAACAACCACGGCCCCCTTGTCTGCGCCCGAGACGATCGATGAGACTCATAAGCACACTGATAAAGAGCTAAATGAAGAGATAAATGACGAGATAACTAGAGAGCTGTCTGCCGCGCCCAATCAATGGTCGCCATCGCTCGAGCCACGGGCATCGGTAGCGTCAGAACTCAAGCCCCAAGGCCTGCTCAAAGCCAGTTTAGAGGAAGCGGCGTTAGACCCGCTGCCGGCTGTCCAAGTAGCAGACACGACGCCGGTCGCGTCGCTCGCAACGCGGAGCCCTCAAGGTTTGCCCCCGGTCGATCTAGAGGTTGTTAGCCAGCGCGCAGTGACGCCGGTGATCCTGTCGGCCACGTCGTACTCCGATCAACCGCCAAAGGCGCGCCTTAGTCGGCCCCAACCTGCGATATCGACGGTAGCCATAACGGGCGGTGAATTGATTGCGCCACCGTTGGGCGAGGCGAGTTTCGCCGCTGATACGGCCCTGCTCAAACTTTGGTTGGCGCCGGCCTCGCGGACTTCGCAACAATCCTTTGAAATTGCTATAAAGGCTGCTCGCCTGCGCGTTGAATCGCGCAATGATCTCGACCTTGAGGGTTTGCTTGCGCTCAATCGACCCGGGATTGTCGATCTGCAAAGGCCATCGGGGCGCGAGCGATTGCTATTGCGCGGGGCGTCCGAAAAAATGCTCAGTCTGCAGGGTCACCGCGGTCTCGAATATCTCTCGTACGATGCGTTTGCGCAGGCCTGGTCGGGTGGCTATCGCTACCTGTGGAAGCCCCCCGAAGGTTACAGCGTGTTGCAGAAAGGCCTCACCAATCGGCAATTTATCGACTGGCTACAAGCGCGCATGTCGCGGCTCGATGACGACTATGAATGGGTCATCAGCGGCGGCCGCTATGGCGATGCGATTCGTGGCAAGGTGACGGCGTTTCAGCAGCGACATCGGTTGCGCGCCGACGGTGTTTTGGGGCAGGAGACCAGCATGATGATCAACAGTCTAACCGATCCAAGTGTTCCGCTATTGCGCAGAGGGGACGACTGATGTCGTATATTTTAGACGCGTTAAAAAAAGCAGAGCGCGACCGCTTGCGGGAGGAGGCCGACGATATCGATGATCTGAGCGGTAGTGCATGGGATCCTTATACGCCGACGCCACCACGACGATTGGCGACGCATTCTATGCTGTCCTATGGCTTGATAGTCCTGCTGCTATTGGCTGTCGCACTGGCGATTGGGCTGTATCTTGAAAAACGCCGCGTCGCCGCCCACCTCGAAGCGCTGCAAGCGCCGTCGGCAGGCGGCCGCACTCAATCAGAGCTGGCCGCACCGTCGATGGTAAACGCGCGGTCGATTGCGGGCGCGGCGCCAGCCCCAATAACCGCCGCCGGGCCAATCGCTTCGGTACCGCCGCGACGCTCGGCCCCGGAGGTGCGCAGCGCGGTATTGGCGGCTCCCGATTGGGTGATTTCGGGCAGTATTTATCGGGCCGAGGGCTCGTCATCGAACCGCATTTTTGTCGGCACCAATGCCTGGCGAGAGGGCGATCAGGTCGACGCTAACTGGACTATCCATCGCATTGGTATCGATGTCGTTGAACTGCGCGCGGGCGAACGTCGGGTATTGCTTAAGTATCCCTAGGTACGAGGACAGCCTAAGGGTGGCAGGCGCTAGTCGGAAAATACCTCGAGCATAGAGCCCTTGCCGCGATCGAAGCGTTTGGCACGGCGGTAGGGAAAAACGTCGACGATATAACCCTGACTGATCTTCTGCTGCAGGTTTTGCCAAAATTTGACGTCGTAGAGGTCGCTGTGGATCTCTTCAAACAGCTTTCTGGCCCTCGCATTACCCGAGAAAAATAGCCGGAATTCTTCTGGGAAAACATCCTCTGGGGCTACCGAGTACCAGGTGCCTGCGCGCATTTCGTCGTATTCGTTGCGCGGCTCTGGAATCACCCTAAAGTTGCAATCGGTGAGCGTGGTGATTTCGTCATAATCGTAAAACACCACTCGGCCATGGCGGGTGACGCCGAAATTTTTCAGCGGCATATCGCCGGGGAAGATGTTCGCCGCGGCCAATTGTTTGATGCAGTTGCCGTATTCGTCCATGGCGTTGCGCATATCGTCTTCGTTGGCGTCGTTGAGAAAGATATTCAGCGGCGTCATGTAGCGTTCGGTATAGAGGTGCTTGATCAGCAGTTGATTGCCGCGCACCTCTATCTGCGAATTCGCCACTGCGGTCAGTTCGGCGAGCAATTCGTCCGAAAAACGCGCCAGCGGGAACATTAGATTGTTAAATTCCTGCGTGTCCGCCATGCGGCCGATGCGGTCGTGGCGGGAGACCATGTGGTATTTCTCGCGCACGATGTCGTGGGTCACCTCTTTGGGCGGGGCAAATTTATCCTTGATGATCTTAAACACAATGTTGTAGGACGGCAGCGTAAACACCGTCATGACCATACCTTTGATGCCCGGTGCGATCATGAACTGGTCGGTGGATTGCTCTAGGTGACCGACCAATTGGCGGTAGAATTCGGTCTTCGCATGCTTGGGAAAGCCAAGACTGTTGTAGATTTCGTAGTCGAGTTTTTTTGGCATTAACTTCTTTAAAAAGTGCGCATACTGGTAGGGAAGGGGTGCATCGACCATAAAGTGATTGCGCGTAAAGCTAAACACCACACTCAATTCGTCGACGTCAAACAGCGCGGTATCGACGTATAAATAACCCTCTTCGGTGTTCAGGATCACCAGCGCCATGGGAAAGCTCTGATCGCCATCGACCACTCGCCCGACCATATAGGCGGCCTTGCTGCGGTAAAAAATTGACTCGAGGATGTCAAATTTCACCGCCTCTGCAGGGCCTTTTAGCTGCGGGACGATCTCTTGCTCAAAGACCCCCATAATGCAGTCGAGGTCGAGGTCGATATTCTCGCCGGGCAAGGCGAATTCGGATTCTTTGAGGATGTTGCGAAAGGTCTGGCGAAAATCGTTGCCGCGGTAGCGGACGAAGATGCTGTACTCGGCCTTCGGCGCCTCGATGGCTTGCGATGAGCCCACGTAGACAAAGTCTTCGGCGATCTTGTCGTGGTCGTGGATGCCGCTGAACACCGAATTAAAAAATGTTTCGGCAATCTCAAAATTGGGGAAATTGAACACCAGTTGGGTGTAGGCAATCTTCGCCTCGCGCCACAGGTCGAGCGTTGCCAAATCTTTGTTGGTGACCATATTCAGATACTGTACGGTCTGAGCAATTTTATCGGTGTAGAGCTCCAAACGGGTGGCGTTGGCTTGCTGTACGCCCTGCCAATCGGCTTTTTCGAAGCGTGCCTTGGCGCTCAAGGTGGCATTGAGATGGTCGGCGAAGTAGCTGCGAAAACCATTCAAGATGGTTTTTGCCATTCGCCGTGACGTCGAATTGTGAATCAGCGGTTTTATAGCCATGGGTCAATCTTCTCGTTGTTCGCCAACGCTGGCGTATTTAATCAAATAGCTTATGGAGGTCTTTTAGGTGATGCTTTCTTTGCGCGATCGAACTCGGTACCGCTGAGGTTTCCGGCAGCGCCACGGGTCGCTCAATGGCAAACGTCTGACCGGTCAATAGGGCGTCGCAGTAACCGCGATAGATCTCTGTGAATGCCGGCAGCGCCTTGGCTTCGGTGGCGTTGGCGAGGGTGTACCAACCACAGTCGCGGGCGCTCAGATAGACGATCGCGTGGGACCAGCTTTGGTGTATTTTTGGACTGGCTTTGTTGCACGCTTCTAGGTAGGCGCGACGCGCTTCTGGCAACCCGTGTGGCATCGCCACTTTGCGGCAGGCCTCGAGCATCTTGTGCAGTGTTGGTAAGTACTCGCTATCAGCAATAATCCGCTCTGCTGCACGACAAATAACCGACGATGTAAAGTTTTCCAATTTGCCTAACCAGAGTTTCTTGGCCAGATTCTCCGAGCGGGTATTATCGCCAAAGGCGCTGTAGTACTGATTGTGATAATTTACCTGAAACAGCGCAAAAACCTGATTGATGGCATCGATCAGTTCGCCCCTGACGGGACTGTCGTCAGGATGCCCAGCTTCGGTCGGACAGCGCTTCGATGATGCTGCGATCTCTGATACGACCCTTTGAATCGGGTCTGAACTTTTTCCCATGACTGGATTCCGTTGGCTGACTGTGGTTATGCCGAGCCCATTGGCTCTTTACGTATTGGAGGAATTTGGTACTCCACGAGCACTGGGCGGTGCCGTTTTCCTGCCAATAGAGGACAAATTCGGGGATTAATTGGTGCGCAAACGGGCGATCTATATTGGCCATTTGCAGCACGTCGTAAACCGATTCTATCGGTTGCCAAGATTGTTCTATCGGCTTGGGTAAGCTGTCGCGATCCATCATTCCGGTATAAAAATGCCATTGCCGCCGAACGTGCTGGACAAACTTGGTATCCCAGGTGCTCGAGGTGTCGCCGCGTTCGCGCCAGTAAAGAATAAATTCGGGGATCGCATCCTCGATAAAATTGGCGTTGATACCGCCTTTATTGGTGAGAATCTCGAGTGCGTCTTGCGAGGGACGCCACTCGCGCGTGACCGGCATCTCGGCGCGGCGGCGCTGATTTTTTGACTCGCTTTGCTGCCACTGTCGCCATACCTCTTTTAAAAACTTTGACTCCCAACTCGGCCGAGGGACATTTTTGTCCCTCCAGTAGGCAACAAATTGAGGCACTTGCTGCAGCGAAAATTCACGCGTCGCACCCAGTTGACCGAGTTGCCGAAGCGCATCCTCGCTCGGCCGCCAGTCGCTTTCGATCGGCTGCGCTGGATTTCCATTGATCGGCCAATCGCCGGCCACTGAACGCACCGCAGGGCGTTGCTGGGCAATCGGTTGACGCACCGCTGGCTCGTGCGTCTGAATTGGCCCGGCGGCCGGTTCGTTAAAGGCAAAACTGAATTGTCCATGGGTTGTCGATGGCTCGCCTTCGGTGAGCAATATGCCCTTATCGCAAAGACTGCGGGTCAACCGTTGGAGGTCGTTATTATGCCAAAATGGCGTCAGTTGTCGCAGCTGTTGGCAGTCGATAGCTACCCAATCGAATTGGCCGCGGCGCTCGGCCATGCGGTGGCACTGGCACTCTTTGAGCAACTGCAATAGCACCGTCTCTTCGAGGCCAATGGTGGCCGCCAGAGAGGGCGAAATAACGATCGATTTTTCGGGAACCAAGGACATCTCGTCACTCTATCAGATGTGCTGTTTATCACAAAGCTCGGTGAACCCGATGGGAGCCCTCGGCGCTAAAATCAAATTGCCACGTTTAACGGTTGCACTTGTTTGGCAGACCGATTACTGTACAAAAAAACAGCTTTGGTCTGCCTGTGGGCAGCTCAATTCGAATCACTGGCAGAATCTTACTACACACTATGGGAGCCCTAGCGTGGCGACAAAACAAAAATCGGCCTTTGTGTGCAACGATTGCGGCGCCGACTATCGGAAGTGGCAGGGCCAGTGTGGCGAGTGTCACGCCTGGAATACTCTGTCCGAAGTAAGACTTGGTGCACCGCTGCGGAAGACCTCCAAGCAGCGCTCCGGGTTTTCCGGTGCCGCCGACAGCCAGATCTCCGTGCTCAGCGATATCGATCTCGACGAAATACCGCGCATCAGTACCGGTACTGGTGAGTTGGATTTGGTGTTGGGCGGCGGCTTGGTGCCGGGGTCCTGCATTTTACTCGGCGGCGAACCGGGCGCGGGTAAGAGCACGTTGCTGCTGCAAACATTGTGTGCATTGGCCGCGAACCACTCGGCGCTGTATGTCACCGGCGAAGAATCCCCCCAACAGATAGCCATGCGGGCTGCCAGACTCGGCTTGCCGACCGATAAATTACGGATTATGGCCGAGACCTCGGTGGAAACGCTGTGCGCGGTCGCCGAGAGTCAGCGCCCGGCGATACTGGTGGTCGACTCGATACAGGTGATGCATCTCGACGATGTGACGTCGGCGCCGGGGAGCGTGTCGCAGGTGCGTGAGAGCGCGTCGATGTTGGTTCGATTTGCTAAACAGACCGGCATCGTATTGATTCTTGTCGGTCACGTCACCAAGGATGGATCGCTAGCGGGCCCCAAGGTGCTCGAACACATGATCGATTGTTCGCTGATGCTAGAGGGTTCCAGCGACAGCCATTTTCGCACCCTTAGAAGCCAAAAAAATCGCTTTGGTGCGGTCAATGAGTTGGGTGTTTTTGCCATGACTGACCGCGGTTTAAAAGAGGTTGCCAATCCCTCGGCGATTTTTTTACAGCGCGACAGTGAGATTTCGTCGGGCAGCGTGGTAATGAGTATTTGGGAGGGCACCCGGCCGTTACTGGTCGAGTTGCAGGCGTTAGTAGACGATAGCCATCTGGGTAATCCACGGCGCGTGACCGTCGGCCTTGATCAAAATCGGCTGTCGATGTTGTTGGCAGTTCTGCACCGCCACGGCGGCATTATGGTCGGCGATCAAGATGTGTTCGTCAACGTCGTGGGTGGCGTTAAAGTGGTCGAGACCAGCGCCGATCTGGCATTGATCTTGTCGGTCATATCGAGCTTTCGCGATCAACCGCTGCCGAGCGATCTGGTGGTGTTTGGCGAGGTTGGTCTGTCCGGCGAAATTCGTCCGGTGGCGAATGGTCAAGAGCGTCTTCGCGAGGCGGCTAAACACGGTTTTAAGCGCGCCATAGTGCCGGCCGCCAACGCGCCTAAAAAACCGATTGCTGGTATGCAGGTAACCCCAGTGCGGCGGGTTACAGAGGCGTTGGACGCGCTGCTGTAGAGCGCTTGAAGGGGCTTTTTGTAAGCCCATTGTTGGCTCCTAAATTGAAATCAGATTGACATCTCAAGGGTTAGACCTTACTGTGCGCGGGTTGTTTTGACGACAGGTTCTGAACCCCATCGCACCAGAGAGTGTCTAGGGTTTAGTTAAACGGGAAGTCGGTGCGCTCGGTCCAATTTTGACCGCCAGCTAACCCCACACTGCCCCCGCAACGGTGAATAAGAATGTCTGTTAGTGGTACCACTGTGCGCTTGCATGGGAAGGTTAATAGACAGGGTTAAGGCCCACTTATGAGTCCGGAGACCGGCCTGTTGTCATGCAGAAAAACCGCGGGGTGCGGTTCTGTACTGATAGGTGGAACGCTGTTCCTCCGGTCCGTCTGGCACCCCGTAAAACTACTGTTTAATGCTCGGGTGTGAGCGCAGGACAAATACTATGAAGATCACTTTGAATAATCCCCACCGCAACAACTTTTTCCGTTACCTAGCCGCAGCAGTTTGCCTGTCGGCACCCCTGATTAGCCAGCCATTACTGGCGGCCGATAGCGAAGAGCTCCAAGAGGTTCTAGTCAGTGCCTCGCTGTTGCCGATTGCGAGATCGCGCTCGGCGAGCGCCGTTACCGTGATCGATCGAGAGCAGTTGAAAAACCGTCTGGCACTCGACGTCAGTGACCTATTAAGGGATGTCCCCGGTATGTCGGTCAGCCGCAGCGGCGTGATGGGCTCGCAGACGCAGGTGCGCATGCGCGGTGCCGAGGCCAATCACGTGCTGGTGTTGATCGATGGGATCGAGGCCAATGACCCCTCTCTCGGTGACGAGACCAGTTGGGCCAGCTTGAGCGCTGCTGATGTCCAGCGTATCGAAGTACTGCGCGGTCCGCAGAGTGCGCTTTACGGCAGCGATGCGATGGCCGGTGTGATCAACATCGAAACCATACGCGCCAGTCAGGGTTCGACTGCGCAGCTGTTTTCAGAGGCCGGAAGCTTTTCGACCCACAGGTCGGGTGTCGCTGTGGGCCATGCCGAGCGCGATTATAATATTCGTTTGAGCGCCAACCATCTAGAGACCAACGGAGACAATATCGCCCGTAGTGGCGACGAAAAGGATGGTTATCGCAATACCACCATCAATTTGACCGGTGCGTTGGATCTCAGCCGCGAGTTGAAACTGTCGCTCACCGCGCGCGATCACCAGAGTCGCAATCAGTTCGATGCCGACGATAACTACGACGGCTTGGTTGAAGATCGGGATCGCTCGACAGACGCCGACAGTACCATGCTTGGGGTGGCGCTAAAGTACAAGTCGTTGGACAATCTGTGGCGCCATCGTCTGGCGTTGTCCGAGGTCGATTTTGACAACCACAATTTTAACGCCGGCGCATCCAACGGCACCACCGAGTCGACCAAAACTCGCTATCAATACGTTGGATCACGGGTTTGGGATAGCTTGCAACAGCAGCTTTCGTTATTGGCCGAAGCCGAGCGGGAAGACTATCGCCAAGCCGGTGGTTACGCCTATGGCAGCGACGCCGACACCGTCGTCGAGCGCAAGACCGAGAGCTTTGCTCTAGAGTATCGAGTCGATCCGAGCGAGCACTTAACGCTCGGTATCAGCGGTCGTCACGACGGCAATGACCGCTTTGACGATGCCGACACCTACCGCTTGGAAGCCCTTTATCGATTGAGCGAACAAACCCAGATTCGCAGTACCTACGCGACCGCGATCAAGAACCCGACCTTCACCGAACTATTTGGTATCTTCAGTGGTTTTGTCGGCAATCCAGAACTGCAGCCTGAGTCATCGAAAAGTTGGAGTTTGGGTGTAGATCATAGCGCTTTGGGCGGTGATCTCAACGTTTCCCTAAATCTCTACACCACGCGTCTCGAAGACGAAATCAAGACCGTCTATGCGCCCGACTACAGCTCCACAGCGGAAAATTTTTCTGGTGAAAGCAGGCGCGATGGCATCGAGCTAGCGTCGCGCATCGCCTTCACTCCGGAGCTGGCGCTGACCGCGGCCTATACCTACACCGACGCCACCGAGACCGACAGCGCCAACGTTGAGGTTAAGGAGTTGCGACGCCCCAAGCACACCGCGAGCCTCAATTTGGCGTGGCGCGCGCTGCCGAATTTATTGATTAACACCAACGCCCAGTATAATGGCAGTCAAGCCGATCTGTATTTTCCGCCCTGGCCAACGCCGATGGAGACGGTGACCATGGAGGCCTACACTCTGGTCGCCGTACACGCTAATTACAGCGCGACTCGGCAGTTGGATATCTATCTAAAAGTGGAGAATCTCTTAGACGAAGATTATGAAGATGTGTTTGGTTACCAGACCTTGGGCCTCGGTGCGCGCATCGGTGCTCGCTACAATTTTTGATCTGGCAGCGCTCAATTTATCTGTATTCGATGCAGTGACGACCGAATGCAGCTAGATACCGATGACAACGCCCCGCGTTTGCTGCTGTCTTGGAGCAGTGGCAAAGACAGTTGCTGGGCATTACATCGGCTGTTGCAAGAATCAAGCGTTCGGGTGGTGGGTCTACTCACCACCTTTAACGGTCATTTTCAACGCTCGGCAATTCACGGCGTACGCATGCCATTGTTGCGCCTTCAGGCTGCGGCAATAGGCCTGCCGCTCATCGAAGTGGCACTCCCTTGGCCGTGCGACAACCAACAATACGAGCGTCTCATGGCGGAAGCCTTGGCATCCGTTCGGCAGAGCTTGCAGATTCAGGTGCTGGCGTTTGGCGATCTCTATCTAGAGGATATTCGCCGCTACCGTGAACGCCAGATGGCGGACTTGGATCTCGCCTTGCACTTCCCCCTTTGGCAGTTGCCGACCGCTCCGTTAGCGCAGCAGATGCTCGACGGTGGCCTGCGTGCTAAAGTGACCTGTTTAGACCCAAAGGTCGTGCCCAAAGAACTGGCGGGTAGCGAATACAACCGCGATTTTTTACGCGCGCTACCGGAGAGCGTCGACCCCTGTGGTGAAAACGGCGAGTTCCACACCTTTGTGTACGACGCGCCAATGTTTGCCGCGCCGTTGTCTATAACACCCGGAGAAACGGTCGAGCGAGACGGTTTTGTGTACACTGACTTTTTCCCTACTGACTTTCTCCCTAAGGAGGGTTTATGCGGATAGTCTCTCTGTTGCCCAGCGCCACCGAATTAATCTGCGGGTTGGGCTTGCGAGATCAGTTGGTCGGGGTGTCCCACGAGTGCGATTATCCCGCCTCGGTGGTTGGCTTGCCGACGCTGACAAGTTCGCGAATCCCGCCTGACCTGGCCAGTGACGAGATCGATAAGTTGGTCAGCCAGCAATTGCAGGATGATCAGGCGTTGTACGATTTGGATGTGCCGCGGCTGATTGAACTGGCTCCGGACTTGATCGTTACTCAGGCATTATGCGATGTCTGCGCGGTGTCGGGCAACGATGTCGCCCGCGCGCTGGGGAGCCTGCCGGGGAATCCCCAGCTGGTCAATTTAGAACCCATCTGTCTGGACGACGTGTTGGCGACTGCGACCACTGTCGCAACCGCCGCCGGTGTGCCTAAATTGGGTAGAGACTACGTCGATCACCTCAGCGGTCGCATCGCCCGGGTGGCTGAGCGAAGCGCTGCGGTGGTGGCGGGTAAACGGCCGCGAGTGGCGCTGTTGGACTGGTTGGACCCGCTGTTCGACGGCGGCCATTGGAGTCCGGAAATTATTTCTCTGGCCGGCGGTCTGGCTTGTTTTGGCGAGCATCGGCAACCGTCTCAACGGCGCTCTTGGCAGGCGCTAATCGATGCGGCCCCCGAGGTGATTGTTATCGCGCTGTGCGGTTTTAATGTCGCCCGCTCAATGCAAGATGTCGACCAATTTATGGCCTCGCCGGGTTTTGCGCAGTTGCACAGTAACGCCGCAACCGAGGTCTACCTGGTCGACGGCAATGCCTATTTTAGTCGCCCTGGGCCGCGCTTGGTGGATGCCCTTGAGATCACCGCCAGTACCCTGCACCCGAACATCCATCCGCTGCCGACCGGCATCCCCGAGGCGCTAAAAATTAACCCCTAAAACGAACAGCTTGGAGTAGCACGCAAATGACAGAGGACAGTAAAAAGCAGCAATCGCACCAGCGCAAAATGGAAAAACTTAAAGACAGCGTCGACGCGACGATCGCCTCTGCCGATGTCGAGCGCGGCGTGTCCATCCTGCTGACCGGTAACGGCAAGGGCAAGTCGAGCTCTGCCTTTGGTATGGTAATGCGCGCGCTGGGCTATGATTTTCGCGTTGGCGTGGTGCAATTTATCAAGGGCGAGCAGTTGTCGGGCGAGGAAATATACGTGCGCGACAAGTGCCCCGAGGTGACCTTTTATCAGATGGGTACAGGCTTTACCTGGGATACCCAAGACCGCTCTGGCGATATCGAAGCGGCCGTCAGGACCTGGGAGGTGGCTACGCAGATGCTATCCGATCCGAGCTATCACCTGGTTGTACTGGATGAGTTGACCTATATGCTCAGTTTCAAATACCTCGATCAGGCGATGGTCATGGCGGCGCTGAGTGATCGGCCAGACAATCAAAGCGTGGTCGTGACCGGCCGCGGCGGCGGCAGTGCACTGATCGAGTGGGCCGACACCGTGTCTGAGTTAAAGGAAGTCAAGCACGCTTACAACGCCGGTATCATGGCGCGACGTGGCGTTGACTTTTGATTCCAAGCCATAGACAACCGCGCGCTTAAGATGCGATATGTCGCGCCGCAAGCGCTGATCGCCGCGCTGCTGTCGGCATTGCTTGGGTTGCTCTGCCTGGCCTTGACCCTTGGCACTGTCGAGCTCTCGGTTGGCGACTTAGGGCGCACCTTGATCGGGCAAGCGCAAGGCCCGCGAGCCGATACTTTACACACCATCGTGTTTGATATTCGCCTGCCACGCATACTGATGGCGCTTTGCATTGGCGCCATACTTGCCCTGAGCGGGGCGGTGATGCAGGGCTTATTTCGCAATCCCCTCGCCGACCCCTCGTTGATTGGCGTGTCCAGCGGTGCCTCGGTGGGTGCCAGTTTAGCCATCGTCTTTACGGGAGGGCTGTTGCAGGCGAATGCTTTGATGGGTTTGTCGTTGGTGGCTTTCGGCGCGTTTGCTGGCGGTTTGCTGGCCACGCTGCTGGTTTACCGCTTGGCGACGTCTGAATTTGGCACCTCGGTCACTACCATGTTATTGGCTGGTATTGCCATTGGGGCGATTGCCGGATCGCTCAATGGGTTACTCAGTTATTTCTCCAACGACGCGCTTCTTCGACAGATGAGTATCTGGCAAATGGGCAATTTGAGTACCGCCAACTGGAGTCGATTACTGCCGGTGGCGGTGGCACTGTGCGTGCTTTTAGTGGCGTTGCCACGCGTCGGTCTGGCGCTCAACGCCCTGCTGCTCGGCGAATCCGAAGCTCGGCATTTGGGCATCAATGTGCAGCGCGTCAAACGGCAGCTGATTATCGCCACCGCTCTGGGTATTGGCATGGCTGTGGCAGTCGCGGGGCTGATTGGGTTCGTCGGTTTGGTTGTGCCCCACTTAATCCGGCTGTTGATTGGTCCCGACCACCGTTGGCTGCTGCCGGCTTCAGCACTGGGTGGCGCGATGTTGCTAATTATTGCCGATACCTTGGCACGCGTCGTGGCCTCGCCGGCAGAATTACCCATCGGTATACTCACCGCGCTGATTGGCGCGCCATTATTTATTGGCTTGCTGGTTCGACAGCGCAGGGAGTTGCAGTTGTGGTGATTGCCGTCGACAATCTCAACCTTCGGGTATCGGGATTTGATTTATTGCGCGATCTGAACTTTGTCGCCAATGCTGGAGAGGTCACCGTGGTGGTCGGGCCCAATGGCGCGGGCAAATCGAGTCTGTTAAAAGTGCTGGTTGGCGACCTCGTTCAGACCTCCGGTGAGGTGCGATTAAACCACCGAGAACTCGCTTCGTGGGCGGTCGGTGACAAGGCCAAGATCCTCGCTACACTGCCCCAGCACAGCGTGTTAAATTTTCCGTTTACCGCTGCAGAAGTAGTTCAGCTTGGGCGTATACCTCACCGTACCGGAATCCAGCGCGACGCGCAGATCGTCGATAAGGCTCTCGCCCGAGTGGATGCCAAGTATTTACAAAAGCGCTTTTATACCCAGATGTCTGGTGGCGAACGCCAGCGGGTGCAGTTGGCGCGGGTGTTGGCGCAAATTTGCGAGCCATCGAGCCTCGGGGAGCGATTTTTGATTCTCGATGAACCGACCTCAGCCTTTGATCTGGCGCACCAGCAATTGACCTTGGCGCTGGTGCGCGAACTGGCGGGCAGCGGTATCGGCGTGGTGATGGTGCTGCACGACCTCAACTTGGCGGCGCGCTGTGCCGATAAAATACTGGTTTTGGATGGGGGGAGAATAGCCGCCCAAGGGACGCCCACTGAGGTGTTGACGGTGGCGGTGATCGATCAAGTCTTCGGCGTCGATGTCGAGATAGGTGAGCACCCGATTACCCATCAACTGATGGTAATCAGTTGATGGGTGTTTTCGCAACGCTGCCGCTGCTGTTGCTATTGGCCTGTTCGGCGGTTGCCGGAGAGCGCCCGTCAGTGGTAATCAAGGTCAGCGACGACACCGCCTTCGAGGTCTCTCTGATGGCGCCGGCCGAGCGGATTGTCAGCCTGTCTCCGAATCTAACCGAAGTTTTGTTTCACCTCGGAGTAGGGGATAAAATCGTCGGCGTCGACGAGTACAGCGTGTATCCGCCAGCGGCGCAAGATATACCGCGGGTGAATAATCACGCTGCGGCTAATTTCGAGTTGATCCTAGCGTTAAA
>MDTF01001611.1_pt1 | contig 22564 bp, 22 predicted proteins | sample 811191 | NCBI WGS metagenome assembly MDTF01 (sample SAMN05326649, study PRJNA326480) | marine metagenome | isolation source: seawater | place: Southern Ocean | collected 2011
AAAAAATTTGTAGACGATATATATTATCAAAAAGTTTATAAACTTATTTCAAATGATATTAAAAAGCGCAATAAAGACTTATAAAACCTTTGTAAAAAAAATATTTATTGATAAAATAAATTAATAATTAAATGCTACCTTTCTTTAAATTAGTCAAAAAATTACTCAGAAAGAGAAAAGCAGCAGGCACAAACCTTTTTTCATTTGTAGTTTTTAATTTATCAATATTTTTTAAGATAAATCAACTTAGATGAAAAATATAATTTTTTATAATCCATCATTTGAAACCGGAGGTGTTGAAGGGAATATAAAAAAGTACTTTGATATAATCAATCAAACAAATAAATTTAAAATTACATTTATTTCTACAGATCGTAAGTTAATACAAAAAAAAATAAAAAATATAAAAGTTGTGCCAACAGTAGATTGGAAGCTATCAAGCAGATACCTAAAATACTTGATTTCATTTTACTACCTAATTCTTGAGTCTTGGAAAGGAAAATCAATCATTTTTTCTTTTCAAAACAATATTTTTGCTATAATTGCTGCGATAATTACAGGTTCTAGAATTATAGTTAGATTAAATACTTCCCCCAATAAATACATAAAATCTAGTATATCGAAAAAAATATTTAGGTTTTTTTATTCAAAAGCAGATATTATAATTGTTAATGACGAAGATTTTAAATCTAAAGTTAAGAGTTTTTTTAAAATAGATTCGATAGTTGTCCATAATTCAGTTGAAATAAAAAAGATTAGTAAAAAAGCAAAATTTTTTTTGAATGGTAATTTTTTCAATAATAAGATTTTAAATTTAGTTACTGTAGGTAGATTGACAGAGCAAAAGGATCATTTGACTATACTTAAGGGGTTAAATTTGATTAAAAAAAAAATTAATTTTAGATTAATGATAATTGGTAGTGGAAATGAGGAGAATAATTTAAGAAGATTTATAGACAAAAATGAGCTGAACAGTCGAATAAAAATAAAAGGATTTCTAAAAAATCCATATCCATATATCAAAAGAGCAGATATTTTTATTCTTTCATCACTTTATGAGGGCTCACCAAATGTATTGCTGGAAGCTGGAGCATTAAAAACGTTAATAATTAGTACAAATTGCAATACTGGTCCTAAACAAATTTTATCATCAGGAAAAGGAGGTCATTTATTTGAAACTTCGAATTTCAAACAATTATCAGAAATTTTGATAAAAATTAATGTAAAAGATAAAAAATCAAAAAAAATGAAAAGTATAACTTTTAATAAAATAAAAAAGTATAATTATCACAATCAAAAAAAATTACTTCTAAGAGCTATAAATAATATTCAGTAATGAAAATTAATTATAAAAATTACGGAACATATAAAAATAAAAAAACTTTTCAGGAAGGAGGAAAAAGATTAAATAAAAATTACAGAAAAAAAAAAACCTTTCTTTTCGATTATAACAACAGTCAAAAATAATAAAATTAAATTAGAAAAAACAATAAAGAGTTTGAACAATCAAAAATTTAAAAATTTTGAACATTTAATAATAGATGCCGGATCAACAGATGGCACTCTGGAGATAATTAAAAAATATGATAAAAAAATAGATTATTGGGTTTCAAGAGGCGATAAAGGAATATACCACGGATTTAATGATGGAATTAAATTAGCAAGAGGAGATATTATTGGAATAATAAATTCTGGAGACCTATATACTCAAAATTCACTAATGATAATTTCGAAATATTTTACAGAATTTAAATTAGACTTTGTATTTGGAGCTGTTAAAAAAAAGAAAATACTTTTTAACTACAATCCAAAAAAAATTCATTGGTCTTTTAATTTTTATCCAGGACATTCCTCTGGATTTTTTATAAAAAACGCAGCACAAAAAAAGATAGGTTTATATGATACATCTTTTAAATGCTCTGCAGATTATGATTTATTTATGAAAATGCTATTGAAAAATAAAATGATAGGAGTGGGCACAAAAAAAAATGAAGTAATAGGAATATTTGAAATGGGAGGGTATTCTCAGAAAATAACAATGATAGAGCACATTATAGAAGAAGCAAAAATTAGAATTAAAAATAAACAAAATGTGTTTTATGTTTTTGTCTTATCATTTTTAAGAATAATTAAAAATTCACACCAACTCGGCTTATCTACATTTTTTAAATAAATGACTAAAAAAATATATTATTGGAGTCCATTTATATCTAAAGTAGCAACAGTTGATGCTGTAATAAATTCGGCAATTTCCCTAAAGAAATACAATATAAAACTATATGATGTGAGTATAATAAATGTCTTTGGTGAGTTTACGGAATATGAAAAAAAACTAAAAGAGAATAATGTTAATTTAATAAACTTTAAAGATTCAAAAGTAATTAAAATTTTTACAAAGCCAGGATATATAAGGAGTAGGTTTTTAACCATTTATATATTTTTTAGATATTTTTTTTCTTTAAAAAATCTCTTAAAAAAAAACCCTCCTCAATTTTTAATTATTCACTTAATTACTTCATTACCTTTAATTTTATTATTTTTTTTTAAAATAAAAACAAAAGTAATTTTTAGAATCTCAGGTTATCCCAGATTAAATTTTTTGAGGAAATTTTTTTGGAAGATTGCTTTTAAAAATATCTATCGAGTAACATCTCCGACCATCGAAACAAAAAAAAGATTAATTGCAGAAAAAATTATTCAAGAAGATAAAATTATACTTTTAAGGGATCCAATTATATCACCCAAGAAAATAATTTTTTTAGCTAAGAAAAAAACAAATGAAAAGCCAGAAAATTATTATATTTCAATAGGACGTTTAACTCATCAAAAAAATTATCATTTTTTGATAAATTGTTTTTATGAAATAGTTAAAAAAGATAATACAATTAAATTGATTATTCTTGGCGAGGGAGAGCTAAAAGAGGATTTAAAAAAACAAATAGATCATTTAAAAATGAATAATAATATTTTTTTACTCGGATATCAAAATAATGTGTATGAATATTTAAAAAATGCTAAAGCTTTTATTTTGTCTTCCTTATGGGAGGATCCAGGTTTTGTGTTAATTGAAGCGGCATTTTGCAATTTAAATATCATTTCTAGTAATTGTCCTAATGGTCCTTCAGAATTATTAAACAATGGAAAAGATGGATTTATGTACAAATCAAATAATAAAGAAGATTTTTTAATTAAGTTTAACGAATATTTGTTAACAGATAAAAAGGATTTATTTGTTAAAAAGTTTGCTGTAAAAAAAAATACAAAGAATTTTGCTTTCTTCACACATAGTAAAAACTTAAAAAAAATTCTATAAAATATTGTTAATTTATATTTAAAAATAAAGTTTAAATTTTAATAAAGTAAAAAATAAATTATTTAAATTTTATTGATTAGATCTTTATATTTACTAGCAACAACAGCATATGAAAATTTTTCTTTAACTTTATTGTGCAATAAATATTGGTTATTAGATAGGCAGTTTTCATTAAACCATTTTAATAAAGAATTGAAATTTGAATCAGCTCCATTTTCTAAAGCGTATCCCATTTTATCAGATAAAATTAAATCATTTGTTCCAGTGTTTTTGTTTATCAATATAGGTAGACCACACGCTAATGCCTCTAAGGCTATTTGACCAAAGGATTCTAATCGACTAGGATTCAATAGAAGATTAGATGCTGAATAAATTTTTCTTAATTCAGAGAAATTTTTTATGTTGCCTAAAATATTAACATTTTTATTTTGTATATATTTTTTATCAATACTTCCAAAGACATTTAAAATACAGTTTCCATTATTTGCTTTATTAAATTTATCAAATAGATTCAAAGCAATATCTAAACCCTTTATATTTCTTCTTGAATAATCTGAAAAACCAAAAAGAAAATAAATTTTATGATTTGACCAGCCCAGTTCTTTTCTTGAATCTTCTTTATTAATCGGTTTCCATATATCAATATCAATCGGTAAGGGTATTTTATAAGTATCATGATTTTTAAGTAAAAAACTCTTTTTAGAATTCTGGTCTTGCCAATTAGAAGTAGAAATAATTTTCATATCTTTTTTGAGGTATTTTTTTTTTCTATTCCAGGTCCACTCATTAATATCAAACCCACTTTCACCTTCATTTCTGTTATCTTTACTGTATCCCTCAATAAATCTTTCATCTGTAGCATAATGTTCTGCACCAGAATAAAGCCACATATCATGTAGAGTCCAAATTATTGGTTTTTTTATTTTAGAAATTTGTTTTAAGCTTATAAATTCATTTCCAATCCAATGAATATTTACAATATCAGGGTCATGAAGATCAATTTGAGAGAGTATATTAGAATTAAAAAAACTAATGGTATGAGTATTTTTATTTTTAGATTTAAATATAAATTTTAAGTTTCTAGAAATTTTTTTTTTTTGATTCCAAATAAATTTATCAAACTTATTTTGACTACAAAAAACATCAGCCGAACTATTAATCTTTTCAGCCACAAGTATCTTAGAATTGTAATTATTTTGTTTTAATGCGTTGTGAATCCTCATAACAGCTATTGCAGCTCCACCATCATCAGAAAAATTCAAATGCAAAATTTTTTTATTCATTTATAAATTGTTAAATATAAATTATATCTATTTTTAAATAAAAATGAATTAATCTATTTTAAAAATAAAGCAAAATGATGAAAAAAAAAATTAAACTTGGCTTATTGTTAGATCCAAATAGAAAATTACAAGATTGGGAGAATAAATTACTTAGCTCAATAATTGATAGCAAGTTTTGTGAAATTAAGGCAATATTTTATGAGCCATCTCAAGCAATAAAAAAAAATTATTTTACAAAAAACATTTTTAACTCATTTCTTAATCTAACAATTAAGTTAATAGAAAAAAAATTTGAAAATAAAAAAAATGGACAAAAAAACATTTTTAAATTTATACCCAAAATACAAATTTATGCAGAAAAAAAAAAACACACTGATTATTTTAATATTAAGGATGTTAAAAAGATAAAAAAATTAAATTTAGATGTAATTTTAAGAAGAGACTTTCGAATTATAAAAGGAAGTATTCTAAAGGCAGCAAAGCATGGAGTATGGTCATTGCATCATGGAGACAATGATTTTATTAGAGGTATCCCACCTGGATTTTGGGAAGCTTATTACAATTTACCTTTGACTGGTGTCACTTTACAAAAACTCAATACAGTATTAGATGGAGGTGATATTATTGAAAAAGGTTATTATGGTACAAAGTTTTTGTGGAAACATAACGAAAATTTTATAAAAGAAAAATCTATTCAAATTGTTCTTAAAAATTTAAAAAAATTATATGACAACAATTATATTAGAGTCAAAAAATCTAAAACAAATTTAAACACAAGGTACTATAAGAATCCAAATTTCTATCATCTTGCAATTTATATTTTAAAAAAATATCCATATTTTATCCTAAAAAAACTAATAAGATCTTTGTTGCCAATCAATTTATTCACAAATAAATGGAAAATATCTAAAATTAAAAGTTTAAACTTAAAAAACTTTGAAAATAGTAAAAAAAATAAAACTTTTGATACTCCATTTTATGAGTATTGGGCTGATCCCTTTTATTTTATGTATAATAAAAAATATTATTTATTTTTTGAAAATTATAATATTTTCAAAAAAAGAGGAAAAATTAGTTGTGCAGAAATAAAGAATGAAAATTTAATAAATGTCACTGACGTTATCAGTAAAAACTATCATTTATCATATCCCAATATATTTACATTAAAAAATAAAATATTTATGATTCCAGAAACGGCTGAAAAAAAAAGAGTTGAATTATGGATGTGTGAAAAATTTCCAAATAAATGGAAATTACATAAGACAATTTTTAAAAATGAAAGTTGGGTTGATCTAAATTTTTTTATAGACCGAAGAAATAACAAATGGCTATTTGGGAATAAATCAAATGATAAATATTTAGATCACAATTCAGAATTATATATCTATAAAGTAATTGATGATAATTTTGATCAATTAATTCCACATGAAAAAAATCCAGTGATAATAGATTCAAGAATTGCAAGAAATGCAGGAAAGATATTTTATAACGATAAAGGTGAATTAATAAGACCCTCCCAAATAAATATTTATGAAAAATACGGTCATGGTTTGAATTTAAATAAAATCACTAAACTAACTTTAAAAGATTACCAAGAAACTACCATTAAAAAAGTTATAATTAATAAAAATTCAAGACTATTGGGAACACATCATTTTTCTATGGGGCATGATAGTATTTTTATAGATAAATTATTTAAGTTCTAATAATGAAAAAAGATATTTTTTTTTTACTTCCTGTTTTTACTTATGGTGCCGGTCAATCTATCAAAAGAATTATTTTAAAGTTAGATGATGAAAAGTATAATAAAAATATTATTTGTTTGGGAAAATGCCAATTTAAAAAAGAATTAAAAAATAAAAAAATAAAAATTTATGAATTAAATTATTCTAAATTATTTTTTGCCATGCTTTGTATAAAAAAAATTATAAAGAAGAGTGAATATGGTCAAAAAATTCTTATTTCAAATATACACTATACAAATGTTTTAAGTTTATTATTTTTATCAAAAATTAAAAAATTAAAAATAATTGTGTCAGAACGAACTGCAATAAAAGAATTAGATATTTATTTTGGTGTTTTCGATTTTGTCAAAAAGAAAATTATAAAATTGTTAATTATTATCCTATACAGAAAAGCTAATGCTCTTGTTACAAATTCCACTAGATCATCAGAAGATTTGAACAAAATTACAGGACTGAAAGTAAAAACCATATTTTCTCCATCGTATATTCCTACTTATTTTCCAAAAAAAAGAAGAAATAAAAAAATTAAAAACTTAATAGTGATATCGAGACTTTCTAAGGAAAAAAATATTTTATATTTATTAAAGGCAATTAATCTTATAAAAAGTAATAAGTTTATTTTGAAAATAATAGGAGATGGTGCTCAAAAAAAAGATTTAATTACATTCGTTTCTAAAAATAAATTATCAGATAAAGTTAAATTTTTAAACTACAAAAAAAATATCAAAAAATACCTAATTCAATCAGACCTTTTTATAAACTGTTCATTTTTTGAAGGTTTTCCAAACTCAGTAGTAGAATCCTTAAGTTATAATGTTCCTGTAATTTGTTCAATGAGCCATGGTGGTATATTTGATATATTAAAAAAAAATAAATATGGATACTTATTTAATATTAATAAAGTTGAAAACTTATCATCTCTTATTTTAGATTTTTTAAATAATAACAAGCCATTTTTAGATAAAACTAGAAATGCTAAAAAAAACTATAAAAAATTTACAGTGAAAAATTGTGTAGATAGATATGAAAATTTGATTGATAATTTATAATTTATTTTTTTAAAGTCTAAAAATAAGATTAGCGTAAACGAAACAGCTCTATCAGTGATTAAAATCTTATAAAATAATTAATATATTGTTAAAAATTATTTTTGATATAGAGATTAATTTTTGTAATTTAAAATAGCAATATATGAAAAAAATATATCCTTGTGTTATTGGGCTTGGCTACGTAGGACTACCTCTTTTTGTAAGGTTGAAAAGAAAATTTGAAACTGTCGGGTTTGATACAGACCTTAACAGAGTCAAACATCTTAATAAAAAAGTAGACAAGAATGGAGAGTATAGCAAAAAGGACCTTCTTTTAACTAATAAATCTTTAATTACTAATAAATCTTTTTCTCTCAAAAAATCAAATTTTTTTATTATTACTGTGCCAACGCCGGTGAAGAAAAATTTTATGCCAGATCTTACACATTTAAAGTCAGCATCAAGAGTAGTTGGAAAAAATTTAAAAAAAAATGATATAGTATTTATAGAATCTACCATTTACCCATCTGTTACGCAAAAAATTTGTTTAAAAATTATAGAAAAATTTAGTGGTTTAAAACATAAGAAAGATTTTAATATTGGTTATAGCTCTGAAAGAATTAATCCTGGGGACAAAAAACATTCTGTTGAAAATATAAAAAAAGTCGTAGCAATTGAAAATAGTAGTAAAGAAATTTTAAATAGAGTTTTTTTGGTTTATAGAGCAATTGCTAAAAAATTAATCATGTCAAAATACATAAAAGAAGCAGAAACATCAAAAGTTATTGAAAACATTCAAAGAGATTTGAATATTGCATTAATGAATGAAATTTATCTAATTTGTGAAAAATTGGAAATCAATTTTAAAGAAGTAAAAAGATTAGCGTTAAGTAAATGGAATTTTCATAATTATTCACCAGGGTTAGTAGGAGGTCATTGTTTACCTGTAGACCCATATTATTTAGCACATATCGCAAAACAAAAAAATTACCCATCAAAAGTTATTTTGTCGGGCAGAGAAGTTAATAATGGGATGGAAAAATATATAACCAATAAAATAATAAAGATTACAAAAATCAAAACTAAAAACAAAAAAGTTTTGTTATTTGGAATAACTTATAAATCAAATGTAGCAGATATTAGGAATTCAATTCCATTAAATATATGGAATAAATTAAAAGTAAAATATAAAAAAAATATAGATTGTGTTGATAGCTGTGTAGACAGGGAAGTTGCAAAAAAGTATAATATTAGAGATCATGTTAAAAAAGAAAAATATGATTACTTTATACCTCTTGTAAAACATAAAGATTTTAATTCTCAATTTAAAAAAGCTAAAATAAGTAATAAAAAAATAAAACTAATAGATCTTTGGGGATAGTGAGTAAATCTGAAAATCAAAATATTAAAAAAGATGATCCTTTAAGAATAAAAAGTGGTGGGTTAAGATCTTTCGGTCATTACAAAAAACCATTAATTTCAATAATTATAGCAACCTATAACTCAGGTAAATATCTTGAGGAATGTCTAAAAAGCATTTTTAAACAAAGTTATAAAAATTATGAAATTATAATAATAGATAATCAATCAAAAGATAAAACACTTAAAATATTAAAAAAATACGAAAAAAAAATAGACTTATGGGTGAGTGAAAAAGATAGTGGTATTTTTGATGCAATGAACAAGGGTATTAAGCACTCAAAAGGAAAGATTATTTCAATATTAAATTCTGATGATTTTTTTTATCCCAATGCATTAAATATAGTTAATAAGTATTTTAGCTCTGATAATAAAATTGATTACTTGTTTGGCTCAGTACAAAAAAAAAATTATATTCGGGGTTTAAGCCAGAATTAATGAGATGGAAGTTTAATATATATCCATCACATTCAGTTGGTTTTTTTGTTAAAAAAAAAGTTCATAATAAAATTGGACTTTACAATACAAGATATAGGCATTCAAATGATTATGATTTTTTCTACAGATTAATAAAAAAAAAAAATTTTATAGGAGTAAGAACATTAAGAACTGAAATATTAGGTAAATTTAGAGATGGAGGATTTTCAAGTAAATTAGGTTTCCTTGATAGACTATTGATGGAATTAAGAATTAGATTTAATAATAGACAAAATATTTTTGATCTTGTAGTTATTTTTTTCGGCAGGTGTATTTTTAAAATTATAAATATATTTAAATTCGATTAGTGAGTTAAATGTATGAATTTATAAGTCAAAAGTTAATTAATTAGATAACAGAAGTAATTAAAATAAAAATTATTGAATAATCAATAAAATAAGATATTCATAATAAACTAATATTCACTTAAAAATTTTATAATGGAAAATACTGTAAATAAATTTGATCCCAAATTAATTGAAAAACTTTTTTTAGATTCCGCTATACAAATTAGCCTATCAAGTTTTATAATTTCATTAGTAGCAGCAGCAATTCTTTCATATTTAATAAAAATATCTTACATCGCTAATTCTCAAAGTCTTAGCAATAAAGATTATTTTTCAGATGTTTTTATTCCATTATCAGTAATCACATGCTTAGTTATAAGCGTCGTAAAGTTTTCATTAGCATTATCGCTTGGTTTAGTCGGCGCCTTGTCCATTGTTAGATTTAGAGCCGCTATTAAAGAGCCAGAAGAGTTGGTATATTTATTCTTTTGTGTAGGCGTGGGTATAGCAACAGGAGCTAATCAAATTATTATTGCTACAGCAAGTACTTTAGTTATCGTTTTGATTTTATATATTCAATCCAAATTTAAAAGAAGTAAAGAAAAAGAAAATATTAATTTTGGCAGTAATAATATAATAAAAATAAATATCTCTAATAAAAAAATATCTATTGAAGATATAATGAAAAAATATGAAAAGTTTACAAATTATTTAAATTTAAAATCTTCATTTTTTGAAAAAAATCTTTCCCAACATATTTTTTGGGTAGAATTTAAAAGTAAAAAATCTTACATAGAATGCCTTAAAATGTCTGAAACTCTACCTGACAAAGGTGTGGAAATTTCATTTTATTCAAATTCTAAAATTATAGAATAATTCTAATGTTATATGATAAAAATTCATATCAATGTTGATAAAAAGCAGAAAAAAAAATACTGGGAACAAGCAAAAAATAAATTTTTTTAAAAAAATATTTTTATGCTTTAAGAATTTTTCTTTTATTTTGATATTAATTCAGTTATTTATTTTCTTACTAATTGGTATTTTTTATCAATCTAGTCAATTAAGTAAAAGTTACCCACCAAAATTACTCTTAGAAAAAATTAATACTGAGCAAAAAAAAGCTACAGGTTTCGACTTCAGCAATATTCAAAATTATTTTATAGTTGGATTAAAAGGATTTAAAACCAAAGTTACAGGAAATGGATTAGATTTAATAAGTTTATCAATTAACCAAAAAAATATTTTATTGATAGAGAGTCAAAGGCTAATCAGAAGTGGATCAAGCGATCACAATGAAAAAACGATTAATAAAATGGGCAAAGCTGAAATTAGGATTTTAGATGAAAATTATCCGATTAAAATTAGAGCCAAAGGTGTTAGAAAACTTCATCATTATGACAGAACTGCTCTTTCATATAAAATAGATCTTATTGGTGAAAAGAGGATTTACGGGATGGAAGAATTTAATCTACAAAAACCTCTGCTTAGAAATTATAGCTACGAATATTTATTCCATAAACTTCAAGGAGAAGTAGGTAATATATCACTTAAATATTTATTTAAAAATCTATCGATTAACGGATCAAAACCCACTCTTTATGTAATTGAAGAAGGGATGAGCAAAGAGTTAATAGAAAGGCACGGCAAAAGAAATGGCCCAATCTTAAATGCTGATGAGATATTTTCTGAAATTTTTCCAGAACATGCTTTCGAGGCACATTCTGAAGAATATTGGAAGGAAGAAAATAGCAAACTTTTAGCTAGTGCTTATTCAGTCATTAATAGTTTTAGAGAAAAAGAATTTAAGTATGAAGATTCATTTGCCTGGGAAAAATGGGCAAGATACTTTGCCGTGACAGATTTATTGGAAAGTTATCATGGCTCACTATCTAAAAGTGTGAATTTTTATTTTAATCCAGCAACAGCAGAATTTGAGCCAATTGGTTATGACGCACATGTTGGAGCGGGAAGTTTTGATAAATTTCTAATTTTTGATTTCTTAAGTCCAAACCCAAATTGTTCATTTATTTGTGACAATAAAGAATGGTATTTAAAGTTTTTTTATAAAAAAGACAATGATTTTAGGGAAAAATTTATAAAAACATATTTTTCGACATTAAATGAATTAACAAATAAAAATTTTCTAGATAGTTTTTTTAAAAAAAATGAGGAAGAATTAAACAGAATAAATAATAGTATTTATGCGGAGTTTTCAAAAGTAGATAAAATAACCTGGACAGGAATTGCTCCATTTGTGTTTAATAAAGAAAAAATATATAAAAGAGCAAATTATATTAGATCAAAAATAAAATATTATAAAAATTTTAATCTTTCAAAAAACAAAAGACATAAATATAAATTATCTTTAGTTGATAATAAACTCTATTACGATTCAACAATAACAAATATTCCTATCAAAATTAAATTATTTTGTAAAAATAATTTAGAAGAGAACATATGGATAAAGGGAAGGGGTTTTTATATTCTAGATAAATGCAATGTTGTAAAAAAAAATGTAATCATGTACGACTTAGATGGCAACTTCATATCAAAAAATTTGAAAGGAAATTATAGTACTCAATGGAACTATAAACCAATAATTTTCAAAGATTTAAAAAAATTAGATGAGATAGTAAAATTAAAAAAAACTGGCAATACTTATTATCCCATAGAAGATGAAATACACATTAAAGAAAATACATATATTCCAAAAGACCTAAATATTACATTTGGTGAAAATAAAATTATTTATTTTCATAATAATGCAACTCTATTTTCTGAGGCAAATCTGAATTTTTTAGGAACAAAAAAAAATCCAGTAAAAATTTTAGGTTATGAAAAACAAAATGGGTCTTTAATTCAATTTAATGGAAGTTTTAATTCTATAAATTTAGTTGTTGAAAATCTATCATATCCAAATTTAGACGAATATGTTCTTTATGGAGGTATTAATCTAATAAATTCAAAAAATATAATAAAAAAAACATTAATATCAAATTCATCATCAGAGGATGCAATTAATATTATAGATTCCGAAAGCTATATAGATGAACTGTTTATTAAAAATTCATTCTCTGACGGAATTGATGTAGATAGTGGTATTTTAACTTTTGGCAAAATATATTGTCAAAACATAACAAATGATTGTTTAGATGTTTCAGGTGTTGAACTAAACGGAAATTTATTAGTAGTAAAAAATGCTGGAGACAAGGGGTTTAGTGCTGGAGAAAAATCTCTTGGAAAAATAAAAACAATTGAAGTAATTGATAGTGAAATTGGAGTTGCAGTAAAAGATTCTTCAAAAATTGAAGTAAATGAATTAGCGTTAAAAAATGTGAAGTTAGACATTGCTGTATTTAATAAAAAATTAGAGTTTGAGGGGTCTACACTAAAAATAAACCAAACAGAAAAAGATTATAATTATTTAGTTGGTGAAAAAAATGAATTAGAAATTTCAAATTATAAAATAACTAACAAACTAAAAAATGAAATAATTATAAATAAATTATATGGAAATGAGTATGGATCAAAAACAATTAGATAACACCTTAAGGTTTGAAAGGAAATATATAATTGAAAAAGGTTATTCGTATATTTTTTCAGATTTTTTAAAGAAAAATTTTTTCAAAAAAGCATATAACCCAAGGTATGTAAATTCAATTTATTTTGACAATTTTACACACGATGCTTTTGCTGAAAATTTAAGCGGAATTTCTATTAGAAAAAAAACAAGACTACGATGGTATGATGGAAAAAAAATGAATTTAAACTTAGAGACAAAGTATAAAAATAATATGATGAATAAAAAAAAAATACTCAATAAGGGAGAATTTAATAATTTTTTTAAATTAACAGAGTCCTTAAAAAAAAATTTCTTAATTTTAGGTGGAGAGGTGTCACAGCCAATGGAGCCAGTTTTAAAGATTAGATATCTTAGACATTATTTTATTAGTAAATGTGAGAATTACAGAGCAACTGTAGATACCGAAATAACAGTAAGTGATATTTATGGAAATTTTAATTTTGGTAAAAAAATACATTTAAAAGAAGATGTAATGGAATATAAATATCCATCAAATAAAGATGCTAAATTTAGAAAAGAAATTTTTTTAAAAAAAAATCCTTTTAGACTTCAAAAAAATTCTAAATATGTTTCAGGTTATTTATTCTTGAAAGAAGCAGGTATTAAATAACTAAAATAATTTAGAATGCAAAATTTAATTTCAGTTATTATTCCTTTTTATAAAAAACGTAAATATTTTATTAAAACAATAAATTCATTAAAGAATCAATCTTACAAAAATTATGAAGTTATAGTAGTATACGACGATACAGATAAATCAGACTTAATATTTGTTACAAAAATACTAAAAAATATCAAAAAAAAAAAAATTTTAATCAATAAAAAAAATTTAGGTGTTGGCCTTGCAAGAAATGAAGCTCTAAGATATTCACAAGGCTCTTTTGTAGCTTTCCTGGACGCAGATGATGTTTGGCATAAAAATAAACTTGAATATCAATTGAAATTTATGAAACAAAATAAAATTGACCTTAGTTATACTTCATATCAAATCATTGATAATAATGAAAAAATAATAAGAAAAATTTTAAGTCCAAAAAAAATTAACTACAAAAAACTGTTATATTCTTGTGATATTGGGCTTTCTTCAGTCATGATTAGTCGCAAACTATCAAATCAGATTAAATTTAAAAATTTAAAAACTAAAGAAGATTATTTATTATGGTTAACATTATCAAAGAAGAAAGTAAGAATGTTGGGTATGAAGCAAATTTTATTTTCATGGAGAAAAACTCAAGATTCACTTTCAAGCTTTACTTTACAAAAGTTAAAAGATGCATTTAAAATTTATAATTATTATTTAAAATTTAATTTATTAAAATCAATATTTTTGACAACAATGCTAAGTATAAATTTTATTCTAAAAAGATATCTATGATACTAACAAATAATTTGTTTTTTATTTCACTTATAAGTTTGATAATTACTTATGTTTTGGCATATTTTTTTACAAAAAAAAAATTATTAGTTGATGATAAAAGTTATTCTAAACATAAAAAATTAATTGAAAGCATTAATAGTTCTCCACCTTTATGTGGTGGAATTATTATTTACACTTGTGCAATAATTTTTTTTCAAGATTTATTATATTTGAATATTTTTGCGCTTATGCTATTAATAACAGGTATATTCTCAGACAATAATGTAATTTCCTCTCCAGCTATTAGAATCATGTTTCAGTTAATAATTTTCATTAGTTTTGTAACTATTATGAAAATAAACTTAATTGATTTGAGAGTTGATTTTTTAAATGAGTTGTTAGCTATTAAGCTTGTATCCATAATATTTACTACTTTTTGCATTCTAGTTTTAGTTAATGGAAGTAATTTTTTGGATGGGTTAAATACACTTGTTTTAGGTTATTACATTTTAATATGCAGTTTTTTGCTTTTACTGTCTTACAAATATAATTTAATTATAAATGATAACATTATTCTATTATTAATCTTTTTAATTGTTGTTTATTTATTTAATTTTTTTGGAAAATTTTACCTGGGTGATTCCGGATCATATTTAATATCATTCTATATGGCTTATTTTGTAATAGAATTTACATTAAAAAATGAATCAGTCTCTCCTTACTTGATTTGTTTTTTTTTATGGTATCCAGCTTTTGAAAACTTATTTTCTATAATTAGAAGGAGAAATTTAAAAAAGGGAATACATTTACCAGATCAAAAACATTTACATCAGATGATCTATATATTCTTTATAACATCTAGAACAATAACTAATAAAGTGGCTAATACCTTTTCAGGAAATATAATTAATATATTTAATCTTGTAATGTTTATAATTTTCTACCAATTTTATAATAAAACAATAATCTTATTTTATGGGATAACTATAAATATTATTTTATACTTAATTTTATATTATTTATTAAAAAAAAAACTAACTAAATTTTAAATTGATGAATAATACCAAAGTATCTATTTTAATTTCTAATTTTAATAAACAGAATTATATAGAAGATTGTATCAGATCTTGTATGTCTCAAGATTATAAGAATTTAGAAATTATAGTTTTTGATAATGCATCAACTGATAATTCAATAAATATCCTTAAAAAATTTGATGATAAAATTAAGGTCAAGGTTAAAAATAGAATCAGCAATATAGCTGCTACAAATCAAGCCGATATCCTTGTTGAGGCTTTTAAAATTTCAACTGGAGATCTAATTTGTTTTTTAGATAGTGATGATTTTTTTATTAATAAAAAGGTTAATAATATTGTTCAAAAATTTTCTAAAGACAAAAAATTAGATATTTTATTTGATATTCCGAGAATTAACAAAAAAAAAAAGTAGTACCTATAAAAATTAAAAATAAAAGTAATAAGTTTATTTGGCCATCAACAATCCCTACAAGTGGAATTAGTTTAAGAAGAGGTTTTTTTAACGAATGTTTAAAAATTAATTTGTTCAAAAACTATCCAAGAGTTGAGATGGATTTTAGATTAAATTTTTTTTCTCAAAAGATAACGAAGAATTATGAGTTTCTTGATGAATACTTAACATTTTATAGAGATGTGGATGGAGGCATAATAGCAAATAGTAAAAAATTCTCTAAAAGATGGTGGTTAAGAAGGATGGAGGCACATCTTTTTATAATAAAAGTTTACGACGAAAATAACATTAAATATTATAAAAATTATGATTTTTATATTACTAAATTAATTACTAACTTTTTAAAGAAAGATTAATTAAAATGTACCCAATCTTTATTTTACTTTTATATTACTGGTTAATTATTTTTTCAATTATAGGATATGGATTTTTCTTTCAGAAATTTTTAATAAAAGATAATAGTGTTGATATTGGGTACATAGGTATCTTTGGAATTTTTTTACTTATTTTAATTTCATATATTTCCCATTTTTTTATTGCTCATAATCAAATTTTTAATTCATTTATTATGATTTCTGGATTGGTTAATTTTTATCGGAATAGAAATAACGATCTTATAAAAAAAAACGTAAAATTATTTACTATTATTTTTTCAGTGTTAATTATCTTTATTTTGACAGCCAAGAATCATGATGACTTTCCTTACTATCATTTTCCATACACTCATCTAATAACTGAATTTTCTAACGTTATTGGATTAGGTAATTTTAATCACGGCTTTAGAACACACTCATCAATTTTTTATTTAGCATCATTTTTTAATCTTCCACAATCAAATCTGTTTTTACTAAACTTATCACCAGTTTTTTTTATGGGATTCTGTAATTTAATTTTACTCAATAAGATTCAAAAATATTTAATCGCAAAAAAAACCGATTCTATTTTGTACTTATCTTTATTGTCCTTTATTTTTATTAATATTTTTTTCTACAGAATGGCTGAGCATGGCACTGATAGATCTGCAATGATTTTGATATTCATTTTAATTATTGAATTACTTTATTTGAATAACCTTAAAAAAAATTTCAATGAAAATCATTTACTGAAATTATTTATTGTTATCACTTTAGTAATTTCCTTAAAACCATTTTATATACTTTACACTATATTATTTGCACCAATACTCCTGTTACTAATAAAAAATAAACTATCAATATTTTTTTTCATAAAAAGTAAAGTTTTCTATTTATGTTTATTAATGATCTGTTTATTGACCGTGATCAATTTTTTTAACACTGGTTGCTTGATCTACCCTGTTCAATTCTCATGTTTTGATAATTTTTCTTGGTCAATTCCTTTAAGTGAAGTTGAGCTTATGAATAATTGGTATCAACAATGGTCGAAAGCAGGTGCGGGCCCCACATTCCGTGTGGATAATCCTGCAGTATATATTCAAAATTTTAACTGGGTTGCAAATTGGATTGATGAATATTTTTTCAATAAAGTTTCAGATTTTTTATTTGGATTATTATTTTTGATTTTAGTTGTTTATTTAACATTTTATAAAAAAAATAAAAAAAATAATATTAAAACTAATTTTTATTTTTTATATTTAATATTATTTCTTTTAAGCTTTGAGTGGTTTTATTTTCACCCTGCATTAAGATATGGAGGGTATCATTTGATAGCGCTAATATTTTTTATTCCAATATCTGTTCTGATTAGTAAGTTTTCAATCGATAAGTCAAAACTTAAAATAAAGATTTATTTTTTAATAATTTTAACCTTAGTCATTTTTTCATCAAGAAACGTTTTGCGAATTCATAAAGAATATCGAATATATAATTATGATATACTCACTAAGTCATTTTACAGATCGGAAGAGCAAAATTTTAGTATATTCAATAAAATTAACAAAATAAATAAATGCAGAGAAGAAACAAAAAAAATTGAATGCAATGATATAAATATGGAATTAAAAAAAATAAATAATTTTAAAATTTATTATAGAAAGAAATAATGAAGCTTATATTTAACTTAATTTTAAGAGTAATAGATTTTTTCTACAAAAAAAAAATTATTTTATTTTTTAAAGAAAGTTTAGGAGATAACCTTAATGTATTAATTGATGTAGGGGCACATAAAGGTGAAACCATTCATGAATTTATAAGTAATTTTAAGATAAAAAATATTTATTCTTTTGAAGCTAGCCCAAAAACTTTTCTTCATCTTCAGGTCAAACTAAAAAAAATAAGAAAAAAATTTAATCAAACAAATATAGAAATATTTAATTTTGGTGCTGGAAATGCGAATAAAAAAAATATTTTTTATGAACTGTCTGATAGCAATTCATCAACTTTTAATATTATAGATAGAAACTCTTCTTACTATAAAAAAAAAAATAAAATATTATCACTTTTTTTCATGAGAGATAAATCAACGATTATGGAAACTGATGTTTTGCAAATTAAACTCGGTGAATTTATGAATGAAAAAAAAATCACTGATGTTGATGTTTTAAAAATAGATACTGAAGGTTATGAGTTTGAAGTTTTAAAAGGGTTGGATCAAGAGATTTCTAGGATAAAATTTATCTATTTTGAGCACCATTATGACAACATGATAAAAAAAAATTACAAATACTCAGATATTCACGAATATTTGAAAAAAAAAGGATTTCATAAAGTATTTAAAATAAAAATGCCTTTAAGAAAATCTTTTGACTATGTATATAAAAAAACTATATAACATAAGTTATGGCTAAGAAAAAAATTGCTCTTATTTTTGGTGTAACGGGTCAAGATGGGTCATATTTATCTGAGTTTTTAATAAACAAAGGATATATAGTCCATGGAATAAAAAGAAGATCGTCATCATTTAATACTGGAAGAGTGGATCATATTTATCAAGACCCATTTGAAAAAAACCGAAGTTTTACCCTTCACTACGGTGATATCACTGATTCAATATCAGTTTCTTCACTAATTAAAAAAATTAAGCCTACAGAAATTTATAATCTAGCAGCTCAGTCTCATGTCGCAGTTTCATTTGAGGTTCCTGAATATACAGCGAATGCAGATGCGGTTGGGGCATTAAGAATATTAGAAGCCATTAAATTTCATGGTTATGAAAAAAAAATTAAATTTTATCAAGCTGGAACTTCAGAAATGTTCGGTAAGGTTTTAGAGACTCCACAAAATGAAAACACGCCATTTTATCCAAGAAGCCCCTATGGTGTGGCAAAAGTATATGCACATTGGATTACTGTTAATTATAGAGAAGCGTATAATATTTTTGCATCAAATGGTATTTTGTTTAATCACGAAAGTCCCAGAAGAGGAGAAACTTTTGTAACCAGAAAAATTGTAATTGCATTATGTAAAATAAAAAATAATTTACAAAAAAAACTATACCTAGGAAATATTGACTCTAGACGTGATTGGGGTCACGCAAAAGACTATGTTGAGGCAATGTGGAAAATACTACAACAAAAGAAACCAGATGATTATGTAATAGCAACGGGAAAACAATATACGGTTAAACAATTTGTTGATCTAGTATTAAATGAACTAAAGATAGAATTTAGCTGGAAAGGCAAAGGTTTAAATTCTAAATGTTTTACTAAAAGTGGAAAATGTATTGTTGCATGTAGCAAAGAATATTATAGACCTCTTGAAGTTGACACACTTCTTGGAGACTCGAGAAAAGCTAAAAAAAAATTGAACTGGAAAGCTAGAACAGACATTAAGGCACTAGTAAAAGAAATGGTAAAGTCTGAATTGTTAAACCTTGAAAAATGATTGGTAAAAAATCCAGGATTTACATTGCTGGACATAAAGGCCTAGTTGGAAGTGCTATATTAAAAGAACTTAAAGTAAAAGGTTACACAAATCTAATAACAGCAAATAAAAAAGAACTTAATCTTATAGATCAAAAAAAAGTTATAGAATTCATTAAAAAAAAAAAACCTGATTTTGTCTTTATTGCTGCAGCTAAAGTGGGTGGAATCTATTCAAACAACAAATATAAGGCTGAATTTATTTATGAAAATTTAATGATACAAACAAATTTAATTCATTCAGCTTTTAAATGTGGAGTAAAAAATTTAATTTTTCTTGGCTCAAGTTGTATTTATCCAAAACTGTCTAAACAACCAATTAAAGAAAGCTATTTATTAGGTGGAAAATTAGAAGAAACCAATGATGCTTATGCAATTGCTAAAATAGCAGGAATAAAAATGTGTGAAAGTTATAATTACCAGTACAAAACTAACTACAAGTGTTTAATGCCCACAAATACATTTGGTCCTAATGACAATTATCATCCATTAAATTCACATTTTGTTCCATCTTTAATAAGAAAAATACATCAAATCAAAATAAAGAATAAAAAAATCTTACATTTATGGGGAAATGGAAAAGCGAAAAGAGAGATATTATATGTAGAAGAAATTGCCAAAGCATGTATTCATTTTATGAATATTAAAACGCATCATTCATTAATTAATATAGGCAGTGGAAAAGATTATTCTATAAAACAATATGCTGAAATATTTTTAAAAATCATAATCCCACAAAAAAAAATAAAAATTAAATATGATTTTTCGAAGCCCAATGGAACTCCAAGAAAAGTCCTTGATATATCTTTAGCCAAACATTATGGTTGGGAGCCTAACGTTAATTTTAGTAAAGAAGTCTTAGAAACATATAAATTTTATTTAAATCAAATAAAAAAATAGAAATGATAATGAAAAATTATATAGTAGTAACTGGTGGTGCAGGCTTTGTTGGTTCCAATCTCATTGGTCATTTTTTAAAAAAAACAAAGTATAAGATCATTAGTGTTGATAATTATTCCTCAGGATTAAAGAAAAACCACATTAAAAGTAATAGAATTACCTATATAAAAGGTGATACAAAAAATATTTTACAGCTTTTAAATTCAAAAAAAAAAAATATTAATGCAATTTTTCATTTTGGAGAATTTGCCAGAATATACCAAAGTTTTTTAAAGATGGACCAATGTTTGGAATCAAATTCTGTTGGTACACATGCTGTTTTTAATTTTTGTTTAAAATATAATATTAAACTTATTTATTCTGCCACATCTGCAACATTGGGCAATAAAGGAAAAGATGAAAATTTATCACCATATGCTTTCACAAAAGCAAAAAATTTGGAGTTATTAGAAAATTTAAAAAAATGGTTTAAAATGAAATATGAAGTTATATATTTTTATAATGTATATGGTCCGAATCAAATATGTGAAGGTGATATGGCGACTGTGATTGGAATATTTGAGGATTGTTTTAAGAAAAAGAAAGCCCTTCCTATTGTTAAGCCCGGAACACAATCAAGAAAATTTACACATATAACAGATACGGTTAATGTTTGTTTTGAAGCTTGGAAAAAAAATAAATGTAGACACTATAGTATTTCCAGTAAAAAAAATTTTACAATCTTGGAGCTTGCGAAAATGTTTGAATCAAAAATTAAATTTTTACCCCCAAGAAAAGGTGAGAGATACGCCTCAGCTTTAGCAAGTTTAAATTTGTCTAATAAAGTATTTAAGAAATTTGGAAATACTTCTCTTGAAAAATATATTCAGGTTTTTATTAAAAAAAATTAATTTTTTATGTTTGTTTTATTTATTAAAAAAACACCTAATAATTTCCAAGGAGATTAATAAACCATCTTTAAATTCATTAACTTTTTTATTACCAGCCAATCTTCTTCTTTCATACATTGGAATTTCTACATAATTAAATAATTTTTTACTTACATTGTAAGGAAGCTCTATACAAAGTCTGAAGTCATGGCTTTTAAATTTTATTGAATTAAATTTTTTTGTATCACAAAGCACATATGTGTACAGAACATCAGTTAATTTAATATTTAAAAAATTTCTACAAATAAACGAAAAAATTTTATTCCCAGTATATGTCAATAAACTATCATCATCACTGCCAGAGCGTCCTTTATAGCGTGTTCCAAAAACGAAGTCATTTTTTTTTGCTAAAATGCTCATTTTATTTAAGTATTTAGGTTTAAACGAATGATCTGCATTAAATATGCATCCATAATTATTTCTAGCTTTTTTAAAGCCAGCAATTATTGCAGAACCATAACCCTTATTTTTTTGAATTATGTATCTGCATTTATTTTTTTTGATAATTTCTATAGAGTTATCTTTTTTATTATCTAAAACTATTATAATTTCATCAACTAGCTTAATTTTTTTTAATTCTGTTAAAACTGCATTAAGACTAAGTCTTTCATCCTTACATGGAATAATGATTGATATTTTATTTTTCATAGGGTTAATAAATTTTAATGTTTCTAACGATAAAAATTTAATTATAAAATATAAAATTTAAATTTATCTCCAATTTATTAGATTTTAACGAATTATCCCCAAATATAAGAGATTATTTGTGATATTGATGAATATATATTATTTACAACGATCTTTTTTTATATATAAGTTCCCTGCCGGTGATTATTGCGAAGGGGTAATACCCGATCCCATTCCGAACTCGGAAGTCAAGCCCTTCAGCGCCAATGGTACTTTGTCTTAAGGCA
>MDTF01007219.1_pt1 | contig 22558 bp, 14 predicted proteins | sample 811191 | NCBI WGS metagenome assembly MDTF01 (sample SAMN05326649, study PRJNA326480) | marine metagenome | isolation source: seawater | place: Southern Ocean | collected 2011
CTCTATTTCTCTTTTTAGCATCAGGATTATCTAGGAGTTTGTAATCCATGTTTTTATCGCCTTTTACTACTATCTCTTCGGTGTGGGTTTTGTAGCCAGAATACATCACGTTAACGATATAAGTTCCCGTATCTAGAAGGGCTGCGTTATAGTTTCCGTTTTTGTCTGTAATTAGTGAAGCCACTAATTCTTCATCTTTAAAGATTTCTACATTGGCAAAATCTAAGCTATTGGATTCACGAAACTCAGCCACGTTCCCATAGATAGATTGTGCAGATGAGCTTAGATGGAACAGTGAAATGAGAGCGAAAAGAAGTAGAATGTGTTTCATGGTTGATTTATTAGATCTATGCCTCTGTACACATCCTAATCTGTTTGGTTCATTCAGAATGAGAAATAATTTTCTTTTTTAGGTCATGAGTCTCTTAAAACAGGTTTGTAGTACTTTCGCGGTCCATGAGTGAACCATTAAAAACATCTCCACAGAGAATAGCAGTTAAGCTGAAATCCGCAGCTGAAAGAATGATTAGAAAAGGTCATCCTTGGGTTTTTAATGAGAGCATTACTAAAGAAAGTACAGTGCCCAAGTCGGGGGATTTAGCGATTATCTATGACCACAGAACGAATAAGCTATTGGCCATAGGGTTATTTGACTGTGAATCACCGATTCGAATAAAGGTTGTTCATTTTGGTGGAGGAGCACAAATAAACGAGGAGTGGTTCTTAGAGAAAGTAAACCAGGCATACCGCTTAAGGGAATCACTTTTGGCTAGTGAAACGAATAGCTATAGATTACTTTTCGGAGAAGCAGATGGACTTCCAGGAGTAATCTGTGATGTTTATGCTGAGATTACTGTGCTGAAAATATATTCTGCCGCATGGCTTCCTTATATGGAGCTGCTTTGCAACGCTATTAAAGCTGTAATTAAACCAGAAACTATAGTTCTCAGGCTGAGTCGTTCTCTTAAAAAAGAAGAGTTTAAGCATTTGGTAAACGAGGGTGACGTGCTGCATGGAGAGCTTTCCAGTGAGGAGGTTATTTTTAAAGAGCACGGAGTAAAGTTTCAGGTAAATGTGATTCATGGACATAAGACAGGTTTTTTCTTAGACCACCGAGCCAATAGAAAAAGAGTAGGAGAGATGTCCAAAGGAAAAACCGTTTTAGATGTATTTAGTTATGCTGGAGGGTTTTCTATACATGCATTAGCGGGAGGTGCAGAAAGAGTGTTAAGTTTAGACATAAGTGAGCCAGCTCTCGAATTAGCGAAGAAAAATGCGGAACTAAATGAGTACACTGGTTTTCATGAAGTGTTTAGGGGAGATGCTTTTAGACAATTAGATAAAATGGTGGAATCCGAGGAGAAATTTGATGTTGTTATTATTGATCCCCCATCTTTTGCAAAGCAAAAAACAGAAGTAGATAACGCGGTAATTCAATACGCTCGCTTAGCTAAGTTAGGTGCAGAGCTGGTTAATCCTGAAGGAATATTATTACTCGCATCTTGTTCTTCCAGAGTTTCTAGCGACTTATTCTTCGATACCGTAGAGTATGAGCTAAGTGATTCTCACATGGAGTTTGAGTTTTTAGAAAAACAATACCACGATACAGATCATCCTACTAAAGAGTCTTTTCCCGAGGGAAGCTATTTGAAATGTGGTTATTATAAGAGAATCTCTTAGTTTATCTTAGTTCTTTTGAACTTAGAGCTTAAGTTATACTCCAATCCAAATGACATACCCAATCGGTTAAACCAAATGTTATAATCAAAAGTTACTGGACCGTTTATATCCTGATTTAATGCTGTTCCTGAGGAGTAATTGTGTGATTGTGTAATCTGGAAAAAAGTCTTCACCCTTCCTTTAGTGGCCTTAGTAAACCCTATGCCATAAGCAGCTAAAAAGCCATTGTTGTTTACATTAGCATTAAACTCTGGACTTTTTCCTACAGTGTAACCTAATCTTCCATGGATATACATACTTCTTCTATGCCTATTTACATAATATTTTCCCTGGGCGAATATCGGTATGCTTCTATTAGAGATTCTTATATTTAAATTAGTAGCTCCCGCTGGAAGTTGAAAAGAGGTAAATAACGTCTGAGACCCTATTCCTAAACCTGCTGTGATCTTCGTGGTGATTCGTTTATTTAAAGAAACATCGGAATAGGCATAGGCTCCACCTTCCGAAAACCCCAAACCTAAGTTGCCGTCTATATGAAATCCTTCCTTATAATGAAATCTCCTTTTAGGATATCTAAAATGATCTTTTAGTTCTACTTTTTCAGCGATGTCAGAATTCTTAATGGTGATAGTGTCACCGGTGAAAATAACGAGGTCAATAATCAAAAAGTCCTCATACACAATCCTTCCTGTGATAGAAGTGCCGTCCTTAGTATAAAAGGTAGACTTATTCTCAGAATCATCCTCCGATTGAGAGAATGATCCCTGAGAGATAAATACAGTTAATATCAATATAAGTTTATACAAATGCATCTCGCTTATATCTGAATATGACTAATTAGATTTAAGTCTAACGTTTCTTGGTTAAACTCATACTGCTCTATGCCGTTAGGTCCAGAAGTAAGAATAAGATTAGTAATCGTTGGATGTGGAATAACATCGTATGCTTGTACAGCGGTGTTCGTTCCTAAAAGAGTCACATTAAACCGATCAGAAATATCATACATATATAATCCAGCAGCTCCATTACCTACATAGAGAATATCACCTTCAATAGCCATTCCGTAAGGGCTAGCCATATCGATAGATTGTCTTTCTTGGGGTGAAGTAATGTTCTCTAGGTCTAACACCAATAATGCATTTACATCACCAGGACAATCAGAAAAATCTCCAGTTCTTACAGTTACATAAGCTACGTCATCTCCATGAGGTAGAACGGGATCACAGGCAGTAGTATGCCAGTGAGAAGTTATCTCTACAGGTGCTTCAGGACTTCTAACATCATATATATCCATAGAAGTCTGAGTTCCTAAGAAGATGTAATCACCCTTTGGGTAAATAGTCTGCAGGTTATTGGAAGTCTCTATTTCATTAGACTTAATAAGCGCCCCATTAGTATTAAAAACATGAATCTTACGGTTGCTAATCGCATAAATATATCCCATATGCTCTGTAATTCTATTTACTGTTCCTATCTGTCCTGAGCTAGCTCCAGAGAATGAAGATGGCACTGCAGATGATGGAATTAGGCTTTCAGTATAATCATAGTAAAGAGTAGAATTCTCAGAAACTTGTTCATATTCTTTACTGTTTATTTTTATTTTCTCAGTTACCTCTTCATAGCTAAACCCTACCAGCTGCTGTCCCTGGTCATTGGTTAATGGCGTAGCAAAAGAGTTCAATGCTCTTTCTGCTAGGAAAGGACTAGCGAAATCTGAAATGTTTATTTTCAAAAGATCGTACTGACTTTCAGCATAAATAAAATCGTCTTTCACAAAAAACTCTTTACAGAAAGGAACATTCATAAAAGCTACATTCACAGGGTTAGAAGGGGCAGAGTTATCATATACATGAATGCCTATTCCTTCTTCTCCTATCAGTAAATACTCTTCTCCGATATAAATTTTTCCTGGATTCTCGATAGCACGAGAAGCTTCTAGTAATTCAGTGTTTCTTATTTCTTCGAGGTTACCGTATTCGGCAGTAGATTTAGTAAAGGTCAAGGTTAGCGAACCTTTGTCTTTCGTACACGAAGTAATAATGAAACAGGCGAGCAAGGCTAAAGAAAGATAATTTTTCATTTGTGTTTTTTGATTATTTGACATACTATTCAAAAGTATGACGTTTGCTTAACGCGAAAAGTTGCAGGAAAGTGTGGGGTAGAATTGAGTTTTTATCCCTCACTTATAATGCGCTGCCCTAAGTGCCTGATTCTATGTAAGATCTAAGGTCCTCTATTTGTTGGTCAGACATTTTTTCTAGTGTATAATGAGGCATATATTCCTTATGCCCTTCACCAGCGTAGGTTCCTTTTCTAATTATCTCATAAATAGAAAGATCTCCGTTAGCAGTGATATTTCTCTTCAGCCAATTAAGCGTGGCTTTAGAATCGTCTAGCACCACATCACTCTCGCCTTTTTCTCTGTGGCAGTGTTGACAGCCTAGTTCGTAAATGATTTTTCCGTTTGCTGGGTTTCCTTCCAATCCTTTATAGCCCTCAGACTTACTCTTAGGCAGTTCACCAAAAGTAGCAGGAGATTTAGCTAAGAATTTCTTTTTTATATGAAGTAATCGCTCATCATCTGAAGCGTTTGTCATTTTTTTCTCATCCTCTGCTGTCCAGTTTAAATCTGATTTTTTTAAGTCTAGTGTCCAGAAATAAGCCAGAATACTCTCTATTTCCCATTGCTTTAAGGTTCTTCCCTGCGAGCATACCTCTGCACATAACTGAATACTGCCCTCTAAACTGTTCTTGGCACTTTCCACCAAACCGCCGTATTTCACTACATAATCATCATTATACCATGTCTCTCTATTTACTATCCCATAAAAGGTAGAACCTTGGAGGAAAGGAATGTCCATTTCTCTGGCATAATCCAATCTTCTTTCAGGGTTGACCTCTGCCAAATTTGGATCTTCTTTAACCGTATTATGGCAGCTGATACATTTATAAAATTTGCTGATCTGCTTTGTGTTTTTTCCATTTGGAGCAGTAGTCCTTCCGAAGTGAACTAATTCATTTCCTCTCTGAATCATTTCTAAGGAGACGCTGTCTAGGTAATGCGCAGGTTTAGGCTCACCCAAAGAAAATAGCATATCCGAAATAGAAACGTCTACTAAAGCTGCTTTTTTTTCTACTTCGAAAACGTCACCTACACTTCCTATAAGCAAGCTAGAGCTAACTAGAGTTATAAATGCTAATGAGTATTTCATCTAGATTTCCGCCCTTTAATTTTAAAATCTCGGGTAATGTTAAATCCGAACCGAACATCTCCATCTGCCCAGCTTCCTCTAGTCTCACCTATGAAAAACTTTTCAGTCATTCCTAATGAATTTCCGAAATGGAACTGAAATACATGCCCTTTGGTTTCCCAATCTATTCCTAAAGCGAAGCTATTTTCAAATGGATCAGATAACATATCTGGTAAGGCGTGATAGTACTCTATACTGAATGTAAATCTCTTACTAGCCACATACCTGGCAGCAGCTCCTATGCTAATAAGATCATTCTCTTGACCCGCATTTAACACTAGATTTCTATGAACGAAAGAAGGCATTAATTGCGTAGACAGTCTATCATTCCATTTTCTAGCTACGAGCACTTGATACGTATACGCTAATCGATGTTCGAACTTATTTGCTCTGGCATCATCCGCAAATTTCAATCCTCTGGCTGCTATTCCTGAAAACCACGTTAATGAAATTGGAGTTCCACCATTTGTGCGCTGTCGTAAAAGTCGCGCCTTAAAGAATATGTCACCAGTTTTCTCATTAGAGCTTCTTCCGATTCCTATAGATATATTATCAGAAATCCCGTAATCAAACCCCAACCGTATTGTACTTTGGTCAAGCCCGTAAAGCTCATATCCGCCACCATTAACTGGTCCGAACCTGTGGGCTATGATAAATTTCATCACTCCTTCATTGTTCGTTTCTACAGACTGTCCGTTAACTATACGCGTATCATAGAACGCTTTTCCTTCCAGTTCTCCTTCCGTGTCTTGTGCTTTTGTAAGCGTTGCAATGCAGCAAACAAGAGCAATCCCTGCTACTTTTAATGTTCTAATTTTCAAGTGCTCCTTCATCTATCCATGTTTTAATTTTGAGAATATTACACTCACTTAATTGAGGTTGGTTTTTAGGCATATTATCACATTCATCACCGTAACTAATAGTGCAGTAAAGAGACTCGTCTGACCATGACTTAATAGTTACATAAGTATCTAAGATAACTCCAGCACTCGCTTCAGCTGTACTGTGGCATGAATAACAGAACTGGTCTACTATGGGAATTATTTCTCCCTCGTAGCTTATTTCTGTTACGTCACACTCTTCTTCAGAGCCGAAAAGCTCTTCTTCATTTTCGTATTTACATCCTTGGCTAGCAGACATGATTAAGACGGTCAACGTAACCGTTAAGTAGAAATAACTCTTGATTTTCACCTTTTCCATTCCAGAAATTTATCTGGGTATAATAATAGCGAAGAAATTACTAGCTAAAGCCAATGTATTCTTATAGATAATAACACTAATTACTAGAGAAGTTTCTTCCACCATTATTTCATGCGGAAACAGCACAATAACCTCATAATGAATTAACTGATTTGAGGAAAGAAAGAAAACACCCGCTGTCCTATATTGGAATCTATCTCCATTTCATCAATGAAGTAAAACCCAACTTCTAGAAAGGTCTATTTATAGAATCCAGTTTTTTTCCTTGATAGTTATAGATTTATATTATTTCGTTACACAAGAAACATAGAGTTGCGTTACTGAAAGCGTTTTCGAATACGCAGATTTAGAAATGTCTAAATCTCATTACTGAGACTTGACTGAGTCACTAAACTTTTTAACAATTCCAATATCCTCCTATTCTTCTCGTTAATTTACAACCTGAAAGGGTCTTTAACATACAAAGACCCTAAGAAAACTTACCGTATATGAAACTCTTTTTTAAACTCTTGGCTGGGATTTCCCTTGCTCTCGCTATCTGTCATACTTCTTGTAATGAAAATGACCTCTCCGAATTCGTGAAAGTGAACCCTGCCTTTAGCCAATATGTTTTAGGTTTTAACTCTGGAGTTATTAGCAGGTCATCTGACTTTACGATTAAGCTTTCAGAGAAAAGTAAAAAGTTTACAGAAACAGATGCCATACTTAGAGAACAGGTTTTTTCATTTAATCCTTACATTGAGGGAGATGCGTATTGGAAAGATGCAGAAACGATCGTATTCAAACCTGCTAAAGCCTTGAAATCAGATCAGAAGTTTGATGTAAGCTTTGCTCTAGGTGACGTGCTTGATTTATCAAAAGAATTTCAAGAATTCAATTACTCTGTAAGAACAAACAAACAAGCGGTATACGTTACCATTGATGGGCTAAAACCATATGATGAAAAAAACCTCAAATGGAATAGCTTTATTGGAACCCTCGTATCTACAGACTTCTTAGAGCCCGAGATAGCTGAAAAACTGTTATCTATAGAGAATCAGAATAGTGAACTAGATATACAATGGACGCATGACACTTTTAGTAAAAGACATTACTTCAGAGTGGACAGCCTTGTAAGAAAAGAAACGGAATCAGACAGGGTCATCCTTATGTGGGATGGCAATAGCTATGGAATAGAAAACTCTGACTCTAAGACTATCGAAATCCCAGCATTAAACGATTTTAAAATCACGAAGACAGAAGTTATTCAGCAGCCAGAGCAGCATGTAGCTATTTCATTTTCTGATCCTATAGATAAAAGTCAAGAGCTTAGTGGATTTATTAGACTCGGAAATATGTCAACTTCTAGTGTGAGAATAGAAGTAAATAGCAATAAAATTCTCGTTTACCCAAAACAGAGACAAAGCGGAAGTTTACAATTAAAGATAGAACCAGGCATTAAAAATAGTGTTGGTTATTCTCTAATAGAAGCTAAAAATGTGGAAGTGCAGTTTTTAGAGGTTAAGCCTGCTTTAAAGATGAGTAATTCTGGCGTAATTCTTCCTTCTACAGAGGGTCTAATTCTGCCATTTCAGGCTGTAAATCTCAAGGCTGTAGATGTTACAGTAACTAAGATTTACGAGAATAATATTCATCAGTTTCTACAAACCAATAACTCCAATGGCTCCAGAAATTTAACCCGTGTAGGAAAGAAAGTAATGAAAAAAAAGGTGAATCTAGTAACAGATAACACCACCGATTACGGTAAATGGAATAATTTCTCGTTAGATTTAGAAGACTTAATTAAGCAGGATCAAGGAGCTATCTACAGAGTAACTATAGATTTCAATCGAAGTTATTCTTTATATCCATGTGCAGGCGAAGCTGGTCTTCCAGAAGTGGAGGAGGAACTAGAAGAAAGTTGGGAAGATATAGCCAATGAGAATTCATGGGATTATGATTACTACTATGACGATTACTATTATTATGGGGATTATAATTATGAAGAGAGAGATAATCCATGTCATGAAATGTATTACAGGAGGAATAGAGGTGTAACACAGAATATTCTAGCCAGTAACATAGGTCTTCTAGCCAAGCTTGGCAAAAACAATGAGTTAATCGTTTCCACATCTGATCTGAGAAGTGCAGGCGCTATGAGTGGAGTCACCATCAACCTATTTGATTACCAAAACCAATTGTTAGCTTCATCTAAATCTGACAGAAATGGAATGGCTCGGGTTGATGTTGAAGAAAAACCATTTCTTTTAGTAGCCATATCTGGAAATGAGCGGGGTTATCTAAAACTGAAGGATGGAGCGGCTTTAAACACCAGTCATTTTGATGTGGGAGGTACCGTAGTTCAGAAGGGGATAAAAGGACTTATTTACGGAGAGCGAGGAGTTTGGAGGCCTGGTGACACACTTTTTCTTGGGTTTATCCTAGAGGATAAAAACCAGGTATTACCAGAGAATCATCCCGTAAAATTAGAGATTACCAACCCAAAAGGACAGTTGGTAGAGAGAATTGTAAAACAGAAGAGTTCTACAGGTTTTTACACATTTGAGGTGGTAACTAAATCAGAGGATATGACAGGATTCTGGAGCGCTAAAGTAAAAGTGGGAAGTGTCCAGTTTCATAAATCACTGAGAATAGAAACGATCAAGCCTAATAGGCTTAAGATAAAATTTGATTTTGAAGATGAAGTACTTAAAGCAAGCTCGTCCAATGGAACAATGAATGTAACGTGGTTACATGGCGCTAAGGCCAAAAACTTAAAAGCCAAACTAGATGTGAAACTGACAAGTTCTAATAGAGGTTTTGATAAGTTTGAAGGGTTCAACTTCAGAGATCCCATGAAAAGATATAGCTCAGATGAGCAGTCAATACTGGACGGTAGATTAGATGAAAACGGTCAAGTCTCATTTCCTGTAAATATTTCACTCACTACTGCAGCTCCAGGCCTTTTAACAGCCAGCTTCTCGGCTAGAGTATTCGAAGAAGCAGGGGATTTTAGTGTAGATAGATTCTCCATGCCCTATTCCCCATATGACAGTTATGTAGGAATAAAACCATTTAGCGACAGTAGAAGTGATGTACTGCTCACAGATAAAACCCATACTACAGAAGTAGTAACCGTAGACCAAGAGGGAAATCCTATAAATGTAGTTGGTCTAGAAGTATCCATTTTTAAAATGAACTGGAGATGGTGGTGGGACTCTTCGTCCAATAATAACGGGAGCTATTTGAGTAAAAACTCTAAAGAACATATCAAGTCATACACTGTAAATACATCAAATGGTAAAGCAGAGATAGACTTGAAAATTGAGCATCCAGATTGGGGGAGATTCTTCATAAGAGTAACCAATCCCGAAACAGGGCATAGCACAGGAAGCATTGCCTACGTAGACTGGCCAGGATGGGCTACCAGAACCGATAGAGAGGGTGTAGGAGCTTCTGTGCTCACATTCAAGTCGGATAAAGAATCTTACTCTGTGGGTGAAACAGCTAGCATTACTGTTCCAGCTGGAGGAAAAGGGAGAGCTTTAGTAACTATAGAAAATGGCACGAAGGTGATCTCTGCAGAGTGGAGAGAAGTTTCTGGAACAGAGCTTAAGTACGACATAGAAATTACTCCAGAGATGGCCCCTAACGCTTTTATAAGTGTGACCATGGTACAACCGCACAAACATGAAAACAGCCTTCCGATAAGGATGTACGGCATAGTTCCTATCTCGGTGAAGGATCCAAATACCATTATCCATCCTGAAATAAAAATGGCTGAGGAGCTAACTCCTGAAACTACCACAGTAGTGGAGGTTTCAGAAAGAGATGGAAGAGGAATGACCTACACACTGGCTATAGTAGATGAAGGTTTACTAGACATTACTAGATTTAAAACTCCTAAGCCACATGGTATTTTCTATGCTAGAGAAGCACTAGGAGTAAAGACTTGGGATTTATACGATGATGTTATAGGCGCTTATGGAGGAGAATTAGAGCGTGTTCTGAGCATAGGTGGTGACGGAGAAGCTCAGGGAGAAAGCGATAAGAGTAAAATCAATCGATTTAAACCTATGGTAATATTTTTAGGACCATTCACTCTCCCTGAAAATGGAAACAACAAACATAAAATAGACATTCCTAATTATATAGGTTCAGTAAGAACCATGGTTATAGCTGGTAATGGAAGCGCATATGGCCATGCAGAAGAAACGACACCAGTTAAAAAGCCACTAATGGTTTTAGCTACACTGCCTAGAGTTTTAGGGCCTGGAGAAAAAGTAAAACTTCCTGTTACGGTGTTCGCTATGGATGAAAAAATTAAAACCGTTACCGTGAAGGTTACTGCTAACGGATTATTTGATTCAGGGTTTACCAAGCAGCAGACTTTACAATTCACAGAAGAAGGAGATCAAGTAGTCAACTTCGATTTAGAAATCTTGAATAAAATAGGCAAAGGTGAAGTGAAAATAGAAGTCTCAGGAGCAGGAGAAAACGCGTCCTATGACATAGAGCTAGATGTGAGAAATCCCAATCCTCCTACCACTCGATTTATGCAGTCAGTAGTAGAAGCAGGCAGCGCATGGAATAGCGAATATGAATTGGTAGGAGTAGGCGGAACCAACTCTGTAACGCTAGAGATTAGTAATATGCCAGCTATAGATTTAGAAAGAAGACTGAAACAGTTAACTGGTTATCCTCACGGATGCGCCGAGCAAACTACCTCTAAGTCATTTCCTCAGCTGTATGTAAGTGATGTAATGGAGACCAACCTTCACTTTAAAAACAGAGCTACAGAAAACATTAATTATGGAATAGAACGGTTAAGATCAATGCAAAAAAACTCAGGAGGGTTTAGCATGTGGCCAGGTGCAAACAAAACGAATGACTGGGTGAGTTCTTACGTAGGACATTTCATAATAGAAGCAGAAAAGAAAGGATTCAGCCTGCCAGATGGAATGAAGTCGAGCTGGCTTTCTTATCAATCTACTACAGCACAGAATCACACAGAAGGACGAGGGTTAGAATATTCATTGGTTAGTTATTATGATTTCAATCAAGCCTATAGACTTTACACCTTAGCGCTAGCAGGAAAATCAGAGATAGGAGCCATGAACAGACTGAAGTCCAACGGTAAACTTTCAGATGCTGGAAAATGGATTTTGGCTGGAACATATCATTTAGTAGGACAGACAGATATTGCCACGCAGCTTACAGCAGGATTAAGCAGCAATTTAACTCAATCAGATAATCGGTATTACTATTACTCCTATGGCTCATCTACTCGAAATAAAGCCATCACTTTAGAAATGATGAATTTATTGGGAAAGAAAACAGAGGCGTTCAAAGTACTCAAGGAATTGTCTGATGAACTAAGCAGTCCCAAATGGATGAGCACCCAAACTGTAGCGTATAGCCTTATGGCCGCTACTCATTTTATCAGTGAAAACGCGGTAAAATCAGATGAAATGAATTTCTCTTATACCATAGACGGGGAAAGTGAAAATAATATTTCTACTACTTTACCGTTCAAACAAGTTGTAATAGAGAATGTGGCCAACTTGTCTAATAAGGGCTTAATGTCTGTGACCAATAATGGAGAAGGGGTGATCTACACAAGAGCTATTTTATCTGGACAACCTGCTGCTGGTAATGATGTAAATGCAGATAATAATTTAGATTTAACGGTAAGCTATACAGACGTAAATGGCACGCCTATAAATGTTGCTAGAATGGAGCAAGGTGTCGATTTTATAGCAGAAGTAACTGTGAGCAATCCGAGCACTGAGACTGCGCTAAATGAATTAGCGCTTACACAAATATTCCCTTCAGGGTGGGAGATTTACAATAGCCGAATGGACGAAGGGTTTACCGTTTCAGGAAGTAGCCCTGTTGAATACCAAGACATAAGGGATGATAGGGTCTACACTTACTTTAGCTTAGGCAGAAGGTATAAGAACAGCTCCAACCACAAGAAGACGTTTAAAATATTACTAAACAGTTCTTACTTAGGTAAATTCTATATGCCCTCTATTCTAGCAGAAGATATGTATGACAATGAGGTAAATGCCACCGAGAAAGGAAGATGGGTAGAAGTAGTGAAACCTGGAGAGTAGAACTAGTGAAGAAGAGCTACTCTACATACCTAAAACGACTGTGGCTGATTACTAAGGGTTCTCTTATCTTATGCTTAGTTTTAGTACTGGTTTCTAGATTTTTGATTCCTAATCCTGTCTTTGAAAAGTCCACTTCGACAGTGCTTTTAGATAAGGATAGTCGATTATTAGGAGCCAGAATAGCGCGTGATGGGCAGTGGAGATTCCCTGAATCTGCTCAGGTGTCTACTAAGTTTGAGTCCTGTATTCTTACTTTCGAAGACCACTACTTCAGAAAGCATTTAGGGGTGAATCCTGTAGCTCTCGCTCGTGCGTTAAAAGTGAATATTCAGGCGGGGAAAGTAAAACAGGGCGGAAGTACTATTACCATGCAAGTAGCCAGAATTTGGCAGGATGGCAAGCCGAGAACCATTCTGCAGAAAATTAAGGAGCTCTTCATAGCGCTGCATTTTGAGATTAACTATTCCAAAGATGAAATTCTAAATCTATACTGCAGCCACGCACCATTTGGTGGGAATGTAGTAGGAATAGAAGCTGCTTCGTGGCGTTACTTTGGCAGAAGTCCAGAGAATTTGACATGGAGCGAATCTGCGGTTTTGGCTGTGTTACCCAATGCCCCATCATTGATATATCCCGGGAAGAATGAAATATTGCTGCGCGAAAAGAGAAACAGGCTTTTAGATAGACTAGTTAAGTTAGAAATTATAACACCCCAAGAAAATCAACTAGCCAAGCTAGAACCTCTACCCGGCAGAGCAAAGAGACTGCCCAATGTGGCTTCCCATTTAATGGACAGAGCTGCCGGGGATAAAAATGGAAAGCTGGTAGAAACAGACATAAATTATTACCTACAGGAAAGGGTGCAGCAAATAGTAAATCGATTCTCAAACCAATACCAGCATAACGAAATTTACAATGCCTCTGCAGTAATAATTGAGACCAAAACAGGAAACGTAATCTCCTACGTAGGGAACACCACCAACTCCATGGAACATGGAAATGCAGTAGATATCCTTCACTCTGAGAGGAGTACAGGTAGTCTGCTAAAGCCCTTCTTATATGCTTCTTCACTATCCAAAGGAGAGATCCTTCCCAAAAAATTACTCAGCGATATCCCTACATTCATTTCAGGATATGCACCAGAGAATTACCACAAGTCGTTTGATGGAGTAGTTCCAGCCAATGAGGCACTTTACAGGTCTTTAAATGTTCCATTTGTTCGGCTATTAAGAGCGTACGGAGTAGGTCAGTTTTATAGCCAATTGAAGTTGATGAATATGAAGACACTGCATAGAGGAAGCGCCAATTATGGACTTTCTTTAATTCTGGGTGGGGCAGAAGGGCAGTTAATGAACCTAGCCAGCATGTACGCAGGAATGGGCAGAGTTCTTACTAGTTATGACGGAGATGAATGGGCAGCTAAAGAAAACTTCTTTAATAGCCACTGGCTAAAAAATAGAAATGGAGCCCTAAATTCGGATGACCCGTACCTCACTCCAGCAGCTATTTATGAAACCTTGAATGCGCTTACAGAGGCCAAAAGACCACTTGGAGAGCAAGGCTGGAAATCATTTAGTTCATCCAAGAAAATAGGGTGGAAGACCGGAACCAGTTTCGGGAACAGAGATGCCTGGGCCATAGGAACTACTCCAGAGTATACCATAGGAGTTTGGGTAGGAAATGCGGATGGAGAAGGAAGGTCAGGGCTCACAGGATTGGGTTTTGCTGCGCCTATTTTGTTTGAGCTGTTTGAAGAAATGCCGTCTACATCATGGTTTGAAAAACCGTTTGATAATTATAAGGAACTACTCATCTGTACAGAAAGTGGAATGCTAGCCAACCAACACTGCATAAACGCCGCGAAAGAGCTAGTTCCAGCATGCCATTATACAGATGCTATCTGCAAGAACCATCAATTGATTCATCTGGACAGTACAGGAAAGCACCAAGTAAATTCAGCCTGTGAATCTCCAGAAAACATGGTCCACACCAGTTGGTTTGTACTCTCTCCCTCTGAGGAATGGTACTTTAAGCGAAAGAGTTTTAGTTATAAATCACTTCCTCCTTTCAGAGAAGACTGCGTGCTGCTAGAGGATTCTCCCATGGAGTTTATTTACCCCAAAAATCCCAACCGTATTTACCTGCCAGTGGGTCTAGATGGAGAGAAAGGGAAAGCCGTTTTTGAACTAGCGCATAGAAGAGCAGAGTTAAAGGTTTTCTGGTATTTAGATGGAGAATACATAGGAATTACCAAAGATTTTCACCAGATGGAGATTAACACAGGTAAAGGAAAGCACTCTCTTTTAGTGACAGATGAAAACGGGAATGAGCTCTGGAAAATCTTTGAAGTGTTGAGTAAATAGTCTCCAGCCGCTGCGAGAAGCGTATTATAACCCAACAGATTCTAGACGATAGAACAGGCAACTATTCATGAAGGAATACCTTCACGCTAGAAGGTTAAAAGCAGAATCTATAGTCGCATAAACCTTGTTGGAGAATTTTGCTGCAATTACGACCCTAAGCTTAAAAGCAGTTCTATCTCAGTCTATCATCATAAGCGTGTGAATAGAATGAATAAATAATCTTGTGGTTTAAGGATTCATAAGTGTATCTTTGCGGCTCAGTTCTTGATGTTACAGGAAACAGTTATGGAAATCGAGAAGGTTTCTGGTCGTTCATAAGCCACGTCATTTGTAATCTTACAGTGTTAGCCAGCTTAATTTCTATCTTTAACTGTTTGTAAATAAAAAACTTGAAAGCGTAATAATAACTTAATACTGATACATGGGTAAGTCGCAAGAGACATTTGGTAAAAAAGAAAGAGAGAAGAAGAGAGAGAAAAAGAGACAGGATAAACTCCTGAAAAAATCTGCTCGTAAGGACGACAATAACAAAGGGAAAACCTTTGAGGAGATGATAGTCTACAAAGATGAATTTGGTCAATTGAGTGATACTCCTCCAGATCCAAAGGCTAAGAAAGTAGAAATAGATGCTTCATCTATAGTTTTGGGTGTCCCTAAGAAAGAGGACATGGAAGAAACTAAAGTGAAAAAAGGTAAAGTTGATTTCTTTAATGATGAAAAAGGATTTGGATTCATATTAGAGAAAGGAACCAATCTAAAGTTCTTCGTACATGTGCATGGATGTCTTCAGGATATAAGCCAGGGAGATAACGTGATGTTCGAACTAGAAAGAGGACCTAAAGGAATGCAGTGCTGTAATGTGAAGAAACTCTAATCTAATTAGATTCTATATAAAGTTAAAAAGCCTGGTCTATCCAGGCTTTTTTTTACCTGTTTATTTAGTTAGAATAAACTAAAATCTATCCCCGTGCCCTTGAAAAAGAGGAGCGTGGCAATAACTATTTCTTATACAAGGCTGACGTAATGAAAAGTAAAATTATGGGCTAAATATCATTTCATAGCAGAAGGAACTCTCTAGATAGAGTAATTTGTACTAAAATTAGCCAGATGCCGTGATAAATTTGAAAAATGAACCCAGTGCAGTTAATTAAACTTTCAGAACAGCTCCTGCTTGAAGTAAAACTACAGAAGGACTCGTCAGCACTGCAGTTAAAGCTGAAGGAGTTGGAATTGGCTCTTTTAGAAAATAGTCTAATAAACGATGAGCGTAAAAAAGCCTTCTGGATTAATATCTACAATGCATATTATCAAATATTAAGAATAGATAGAAAAGTAGCCCTGACAGACATTTACAAAAAGAAACTAATTTCAATAGCAGGAAAGTCATTAAGCCTTGATGATGTTGAACATGGAGTTTTAAGAAGATACAGACACAAGTACTCATTAGGTTTATTTTCAAACCCGCTCTCCCCGAAGTTCATTAAAAAAAATGCCGTAGATATACTCGATTACCGAATTCATTTTGCGCTAAACTGCGGAGCCAAAAGCTGTCCCCCAATAGCATTTTATAGCCCAACCAATATTAATGCCCAGTTGGACAGAGCTACTCAATCCTTTTTAGATGAACAGAGCCAGTTTAAGGATAACAGAAAAGTGGTAAGTACTACATCATTATTTAAATGGTTCTATTTCGACTTTGGCGGGGAGAAGGGAATAAAAAGAATCTTTGCCGAGCAGCTTAATAAGGACATTTCCGACTACAAAATAACCTACACCCAATATTCATGGGACGAGGAGTTGGTAAATTTCACTGCTGAAAACCCGTAAACGACGAAGGGTCAGTCCACATTTTTTTAACCGGGCCCACTCTTTATAGCGTTTATCCTATTCAGTTAATTGAATTTCACCATTTCTAAGAGCTGCGAGAAAAAGAGCCCCAAGAGAATTATAGTTAAAGGTAAGAGCAGCAATGAATAAAGCCTTTCAGCTCTCTCCCATAAGACAATAAAACGCTGCAATTACCCAAGCAGAAATTCTAAGAAGAGTTACCCCTTTTCATAACCGACTTCCACTCTCTAAATTATTTACTTAATTTTCCGTCAAGTAAATAAACACCTCTTCTGTGTTATAAAAACAACAAAACCAGGCCCGATAAAACCAGAGGAATAGAAGAGATTTCAACCCTTATTTTCAATTTAAAATAAGTTAGGGAATGGCTACAAGAAAAGTGAACACAAGAAATATATTTATGATTACTATTAAGCCATTTAATACAGTTCATCAAAAGGAAATTGACATTATGACATTGGAAATTTCTAACGAGTTTGAAACCCCAAACGCCAATAACACTCCTCCTGTAAGATAATTTTATCAGACAAATACTGGTTTACTTTTAAAGGCAATGAAATAGCGAGAACTGTGGGCATTTTAAAAATAGAAAAACAAAGGTCTGTTCTAAAAAACATGTTCGCTAAGAAAAATCATAGCGTAAAGGGATTCAATACATCTCATTTATTGTGGCAAAAGGCTTTTGGGTGGTGTAACTCTGAATGCATAACCAGTATTTATATGGAAACGATGAAACAATTTATAGGCGCTCATGAGTTTTATAAAAAAAACGGATTTCACAGAATAATTAAGAATGAACTCCCTACATCTTTTATTCACAATCCTATTGACAGTGGCTTTTATAAACTGACGATTTAACTATTTTATGTAATTTCATTACTAGTTTAAAAATGTACTCTAGAGAATGAACTAGTAACAACCCCCTTTAACTCCAATGGGAGTTGAGTAATTCACACTTAAGAAAATCATCATGAACATAGAATTAGAATCAACACTGACTTGCCCAGAATGTGGATATAAAAAAGAAGAAGAAATGCCTACAAATGCATGCCAGTTTTTCTACGAATGTCAAAAGTGTAAAGCACTTCTAAAACCCAATAAAGGAGATTGCTGTGTTTTCTGCTCATTCGGAACTGTTCCTTGTCCACCAATACAAGAAAACAACAGTTGCGGAGACGCATGCTGTTGAAGATAGAATGAAACAAACTAGCCGCTAATACCTCAGTGCGGTTAAGAGATAGAAAGATTGTTTGACTTTGGTGGATTCCTAGGTTAGTATTGACTTATTTGCGCTTCTCTCTTCACCGTAAAAAGAAGCTAATTCAAACCAAAGAGCCTAATCGAACATAAGGAATTTGCTCTACATCTCCTTAGAACTTTACGCCAGCTACAGTTATATCATCTATCTGTTCTTCACTTCCCATCCATTGTTTTGTGAACTGAGATATCGACTTTTTCTGTTGTTTCGAAGATAAGTCTCTTAAAGAAAACAACAGTTCATAAAGTTTAGAGTACTTCAGCTTTTTCCCCTTTTCACCACCAAATTGATCTGCGAGGCCATCTGTGAACATAAATACATTTGCTGGGCCATTCAATGGGATAATTGTGTTTGTAAATGAAACTTTATCACTACCAACCCAATAACCAATGGGATGGTGGTCTCCATCTATTATCAGACTTTCGTTATTCTGAACAATTAACATTTTTGACTTCGCACCAGCAAAAGTCAATTCGGACTTTTGCTTGTTGTAATTTATTATTGAAATATCCATTCCGTCTCTTACTAAATAATCTCCTTGTTTAAAGCTGTTTTTTAGAAGTACATTAACTTTTTCTAGAATCAGTTTAGGACTAGATAATTTATAGGTATTAATAGCAGTCTCCAAAAACGTCATACACAATAGACTCACCATTGCCCCAGGAACGCCATGACCTGTACAGTCGGCTACTCCAAAAATTAATTCGTTGTTTAGTCTATAAGTGAAATAAAAATCACCTCCCACTATGGCCTTGGGTGAGTAAAAGACAAAAGAGTCTTTAAAAATATCCCCAGCTAAATTCTGATGTGCGATAACAGCACTCTGAAGCTTTTTAGCATAAATGATGCTAGAGTTTAGTCCTTTGTTAATTGTAGAGATTTCGAGGTTGCGCTCCTCGGCATCTTTTTCTAGAATCGAATTGGACATTTTCAACGACCTGTTTACATCCAATAGTTCATGTTTTTGAGATTCTATTTCTCTTTTGAAATCAGTAATGTCTGTACCGTAGATATTTATGTAACTATTTGCCAAGATCGGTACAAAGCTAATTGCGAATGTGTTGTTATCAAACAAGACGTCTCTTACAATTATTTTGTTCTGAATAATAGCCTCTTTCAAATAAGGAGAGAGGGCTTTGTTAAAGGCTTTTATTTTTTCATCTGAATTATTAAAAAATGCAATGCTTTTATCATTTAAGAATAAAGATTCTAATTGAAGGTTAAACCTTCCAATAATATTTGGATTCTCTTTAGGGTATTGAGCTAGTTGAACTAATTCTAGGTCTTTCTTAATTGATTCAGTAATATCCAATCCAATTCCAATTGCCATTTCAAATTTATCCTGCTGGTTAAATATGGGATAAAACTTCCGCAATACCGTATGTAGTATCCCATCTTTACTTTTCACAGAATCTTTCCATTCAATGGTAGTCTTTGTTTTTCTTATATGATTGAATTGATTTCTTCTCAAATTTGCAATTTCAATGTCTCTATCAACATATTTACAATAATCAAAATCGTCTTTACCAATTATATATGACCTCAGGTCATCATTTTTTATCGCTTGGGGATTAACAAACACATATTTATGATCCTTATCAAAAACAGCTATATCTATTGGAATGTTGTTTAGGATGTTTTCATAAAAATCTTTTTGAGTCTTTACTTCTTGGAATAGAGAATCTCTTTCATTTTGATTTTTCACTACTGATGTGAGATCTTGTATTTCGCCAGAAAAATAGGCCTCGTTATTATGATTAAAAGAGCTTAATATCAAATTAATAGGAAATGCATTTCCATTTTTATGCTGCCCTTCTAATTGAACCTTACCCTTTCCAATAACATTTGTATTTCCCGTGTCGTTGTGCTTTTGCATTCCTGCCTTATGCATTTCCGCATAATTATCAGCCATTAATATGGTTAGATTTTGATTGATTAACTCCTCGTTTCCGAAACCAAAAAGCTCTTGGGTAGCCTTATTTGTATAAATAATTTTCCCATTTTTATCTGCAACTACAATTCCATTAAAACTATTTGTAATTACTTTCTCATGTAAAGCTTCGATATACTTTAGTTTATTTTGTTTTTTTTGGAAGTGGTAATCTAGTAATAGTACGAGTGTAACTAAGACGAAGGGAGCAGTATCAATAATATATAAGAGAGGGGTTTGATTATGCAGATAAATAATGTCAATCTGATAAAAATCAAATTCAGTTAAAAAAAATAAAGAGAAAATGGGAAAGAATAACCCAAAAATAAATACATATATATATTTGAGATAGAATACTGTCATTTTGGAGATTAGGTAAAAAGCACATTAGCAATATAGAAAATAATTTGGTTTCATTATATCTTTTTTTCTTTCTAAAGGATTTTCTTGGTTAGAAAATATTAATTCTTTCCTTTACCCTAACTTTGATGATTAGAGTACTACTGAATCTGGTAAGTAGTTATAAAATGTCTTCGGGTTGGTTGTCTTTTAACTAGAGCTAGAATAAACGCGGAGATTAATGGGACATAACAATATTGTCTCTACTACGCTTCCCATCTACATTTAATCACGATGTTTTTTTTATGCAGCCTCTATAAAGTAAATACTCTTAAAGCTTAAATTGAAAGGGCGTTAAGCAGATTAACTCCTTTAGATACGAAAGAAATTAAGAGCCTAGACATCTCTTTTTTAATGGTGTTTTTATGTGTTTTCCGAGACTCCTAAATAAAGGAAGGCTTGCCCCAGGTGATTTATTAATATGGTCAAAGTTAAGCTGCCATGACTAACAATGTATTAAGGGTCTAATTATTGCAGCGCAAACAGTAAGACAACCTCAAATAAAAAAATCATGAATAAAGCAATTTATCTTACAGCTACTATGGTGCTGTTCTCGGTATTCTCAACGATGGCTCAATTTGATAAGCTCAAAAAAAATATAGAAAAAAAGATAGAATCAACCACAGCATCTTCAGCTGGCTTTAGTCAAGAAGAAGTAGGCTCAGGACTGAAAGAAGCACTGACAAAAGGAGTAGAAAAAGGAGTAAGCCAACTTTCAAAACCAGATGGCTTTTTTAAAGACCTTTCTATAAAAATCCTATTGCCTGAGGAGGCGAGTAAAGTAGAATCTAAATTACGTAGCCTTGGTCAAGGAAAACAAGTGGACCAGACTATAGAGTCTATTAATAGAGCTGCCGAAGATGCTACTGTGGCTGCCAAAGACATCTTTGTAGAGGCCATTAAAGGAATGAGTATTAATGATGCCTTGAGCATTCTACGTGGTGAGGTAAACGCAGCGACTGCATTTCTTGATAAATCCACGAGGGCTAAGTTGAATAGTGAATTTGAACCGATGGTGCGGGCTTCTTTGGATAAAGTAGGGGCTACTAAAAACTGGACTACCATTTTCACGAACTACAACAAATTACCGTTTGTACAAAAAGTAAACCCTAATTTAGTGAGCTATGCGACTGGTAAAGCAATAGATGGGTTGTTTATTCAAATAGCCAAGGAGGAATTAAATATTAGACAAAATCCATCTGCCCGAGGAACGGATCTATTGAAAAAAGTATTTGGTTAGCCTTATGTCTATAGGAAGATATGGTCAAGAAATAATTAACCACCAAGATTAATAAACCCCATCTATCATAACTGTTACATGGGGTTTAACTTACCAGGAATCTTAAAAGGGAGAGCATAAGTGAAGGATGCTTTTTTGGTGGGTAGATATAACTCTCGAATAGAACTTTAAACCTAATTATTTAGGTGTGCTAAGCCTTATGTTTAGATGAAATTAGAGGTGTGATTATGTGCTAGTGCACAACAGCTGAAATAAAATAACCAAAGAGCGAATAAAGAGTTTATGCATGCGCTGTTCTGAGTATTCTTATAAGTTGGTTAGTTTAATAAACGCATAAAAGGATACGGACAGGGTAAGCCAATACCGGCCTCTTTTATGTTTCACTTCTCTTAATCTATGTCCTTCATTTGAAAAAACGAACCTTTAACCACATTTTTTGAGCTTATAGACACCCAAGTTAGTTGTGCATTCAGGTAACTTTAACAGAGGTAGTTAAAGCGTTTGTTTTGATTAATTTCAATATCTTATCTCTATTTCCTATCATTATTGACCCCCAAATAAAAACCATTGAGAGTATTTCTATTCAGCCTATTTGTCTTTTCTTCCATTCCAGTTATTTCTCAAGCTAGTGAGATTGATTCGTTAAGCCAGATTATTACTGCCTGTGTACCACTTGATGGAGACAGCTGTCAAACTGTAATCTCGGAGATAATTAAGTCAGCTGAGAATAGTTCAAATCAGCTTTTGCATCCACGTATATTGATTTATGCAGGAAATGCATACACAGATAGTGGCGACTTTGAAAAAGCAGAGCAGCTACTAATCGAAGCTAAAACAATAAGCGAATCTTTAGGTGCTAAAGATTTGCAGGCTAAGTCAATTGATCTATTAGGAGTAGTGGCATTGAACAAAGGGGACTATAAGCAAGCTATTTCTTGTTTTGTGAGCTCAGCTAAAATATGGGAAGAATTAGGAGACAAAGCAGCGTTGGCACAAGTGTATATCCATGCTAGCACCGTTTTTTTTAACACTAATGAGCTAAAAAAGGCCAAGCATTATGATACTCTAGTTAAGGAAATCGCAGAGGATTTAGACGATGATTATTTACGTATGGAGGTAATGGCTAGTACTGCCCTTTACTCAATGAATGAGGGGATTAATTATTATTTGAAAAATGAACAAGACACTTCAAATCTTCAAAAAAGTAAAGACACCTTAGATTTTTACTTTAAAAAATCAGAAGTTGAATATTATGAAGGATTAGATTTCGCAAAAAAATTAGGTAGCCAAA
>MDTF01010799.1_pt1 | contig 22557 bp, 18 predicted proteins | sample 811191 | NCBI WGS metagenome assembly MDTF01 (sample SAMN05326649, study PRJNA326480) | marine metagenome | isolation source: seawater | place: Southern Ocean | collected 2011
ATGTGGCATTAGCAACATCAATTGATCAAGATTGGGATGGAGAAAAGGTTAATATGATGACGATGCATGGCTCAAAAGGATTAGAGTTTGATGTTGTTTTTCTTCCAGGCTGGGAAGAGGGTCTTTTCCCTCATCAAAAATCAATTGAAGAGAAAGGTCAGAATGGACTTGAGGAAGAAAGAAGACTAGCTTATGTCGGCATAACAAGAGCAAAAAAAAAAGCACTAATATCATTTTGTATGAATAGATTTTATCAGGGTAATTGGATTGATAGTATGGCTTCGAGGTTTATTGAAGAATTACCAGAAAAGTTTTTAGAAAAGAATTCATTTTTTGATGAAACTAAAAATGATGATACTGATTTTGAATTTAATCAAGATTTTGAAATTGATGAGGGAACTAAGAGTCCAGGATGGATTAGATATCAAAAAAGAATCAAATGATTAAAAATAGAATAAAAGATTTAAGAAAAAAATTTAACCATTTTAATATTGATGGATATATTGTTCCAAAAAATGATGAATTTTTTTCTGAATATGCTGCAAATAATAGATTAAGAAATATTTCTAATTTTACAGGCTCGGCAGGCTTAGCTATTATTTTAAAAAAAGATAATTATTTATTTGTTGATGGTAGATATACAATTCAAGCTGAAAGTGAATCAGGTAAAAATTTTAAAATTGTTGAAATTCATAAAAAATTACCCCATGCTATAATTAGAAAGTGTAAATTAGGTTTTGATCCTCATTTATTTACATCAAAAAAACTTAAATATTATTTTTCAAAAAATACTAAATTAGTTTCAATTAATGAAAATTTAATTGATAAGATATACAAGAATAGAATTAAAAAAACAAAACCCTTTTTTTCTTTACCAAATAAAATAATAGGTGAAAGCCATCAATCTAAGATTAACAAGATTGTAGATTTTTTGAAAATTAATAAAACTGATTATCTGTTTGTTAGTGCGCCAGAGAATGTAGCTTGGTTATTAAATATTAGAGGATATGATAACCCTACCAGCCCAATACCTAATTCTCGATTAATAATTGGTAGAGATAAAAAACTATTATTGATTACGAAGAAAAATAATATTAAAAAAATTATCAAAGAAAAAAAAATTAAAAAAAATCAAGTAATTGATTTTCAAAGTTTTGAAAAATTAATAAACAAACTAAAAGGTTCTAATTTTATAATTGACAATCAATCATGTTCTGTTTTTGCAGAAAAAATTCTGAAATCTAAATTTAAAATTTTAAATAAAGATGATCCTATTTATAGATTAAAATCGAAAAAAAATCCTTGTGAAATTAAACATATGATTAGTGCTCACAAAAAAGATGGTTTAGCTTTAACAAAATTTATTTACTGGATCAAAAATGTAAATAAGAAAAAAATAACAGAAGTAGATGCACAAAATAAGCTAGAAAAATTTAGAAAATTAAATAGTGATTATTTATATCCTAGCTTTAATACAATAGCTGGTACAGGTTCTAATGGTGCAATTGTTCACTACAGAGCGACTAAAAAAAATACAAAAAAAATTAACAAAAATGATATATTTTTATGTGACTCTGGTGGTCAATATAAATATGGTACAACCGATGTGACTAGAACAATATGTTTTTCTAATCCAAAAAAAGATATAAAAGACATTTTTACCAAAGTATTAAAGGGTCATATAGCAGTTGTTCTTACAAATTTAAATAAAGACAATACAGGAAAAAAAATCGATCTAAGAGCTAGAAAGTTTTTAAAAAAAGATGGTTTGGATTATGCTCATGGTACCGGTCATGGTGTAGGTTTCTTCCTAAATGTGCATGAAGGGCCTCAATCTATATCAAAATATAATCCAATAAAAATTGAAGAAGGAATGATTTTAAGTAATGAACCTGGATTTTATAAAAAAAATAATTTTGGAATTAGAATTGAAAACTTACTCTATGTTAAAAAAATTAAAAACACTTTATATTTTGAAAACTTAACTCTTGCTCCAATAGACAAAGATTTGATTAATTATAATTTACTTGATAAATTTGAAAAAGATTATTTATTTAAATATCATTTAAATATTTACGCTAAATATTCAGAGTCATTGAATAAAAAAGAGAGAAAATGGTTAGCTAGTCTTATTTAACATTGTCATCCATTCTTGCTGATTTATTATTTGAATGCCTAGTGCTTTAGCTGTATTAACTTTCTTAGTTGTTGGTTTTTCACCTAAAATTAAATAATCAAGTTTTTTATTAACATTATTAATTATTTTTCCAGAATTTAGTTCAATTAAAGATTTTGCCTCAGCACGACTAATTCTATTTAATTTTCCAGTGAGCATAAAAGTTTTATTTTTTAATAATCCATTATTATTAGTCGGTATTACATTGGCTATAGAAAGTTTTTTATTCAATTCAGATATAACAATTAAGTTTGTTTTATTTACAAAGAAATTTTTGATTGATTGAATTTGTGTTGGTCCGATTCCATCAATATCAGATAAATTATGTATATTTTCATTTTCTGATAATTTAAAAAAATTTATTGAGAATTTTAAATGTCTAGCTATAAGTTTTGCATTTTCTTGACCTATATGTCTAATCCCTAATGAATATATAAATCTTTCAAGTGGAATTTTTTTTTTTTGTTCTATGGAAAATTTTAAATTTGAAACTGATAGCTGTCCCCACCCCTCTAATTTTTCAATTTTTTTATAGTCTAAATTAAAAATATCCTGAGGTAGTTGTATTAACTTTAAATTCCAAAAATTTTCTACTATTTTTTTACCTAACCCGTCTATATTAAAAGCTTCTTTTGAAACAAAATGTTTTATTTTTTCTATGGAAATTTTTTCACACTCATATCCTTCACTTGTGCATCTTCTTATTGCATCTTGTTTTTTTGTACTTTCATTAAATTCTTTGACAGTTACACTGCCACATGATGGACATTTCACCGGAAAGATAAATTTTTTTGAAATTTTACTTCTTTTTTTTAAGTCAACTGAAACTACATGTGGGATTACATCTCCTGCACGCTCTACAATAACTGTATCACCAACTCTTATATCTTTTCTCTGTATCTCATCCTCATTATGTAACGTAGCATTAGAAACCATTACACCACCGATATTAACAGGCTTTATTTTTGCAACTGGTGTTAACGCCCCTGTTCTTCCTATTTGAATTTCAATATTTTGTATCTCTGAAATAGATTTATTGGCTGAAAACTTATGAGCTATAGCCCATCTAGGTGCATTAGCTCCAAAACCTAATCTTTTTTGCAAATCAAAATTGTTAACTTTGTAAACAATGCCATCAATATCAAAAGCTAACTCTTTTCTCTTTTCTTCTAAACTTTTATGATTCAAAATTAAATTTTTAATACCTGTAATTTTCCTATTAAATGGATTTATTTTAAACCCCCATAATTTCAAGTTATCTAAAAATTCTACTTGATTAGCAATATTCATATTTTTTACATATCCGAAAGTATATGCGATAAATTTTAAAGGAATTTTACTTGTAATACTAGAATCCTTTTGTCTTAGAGATCCTGATGCAGCATTTCTAGGATTTGCAAATTTTTCATTTATTTTCTTAAAATCATTATTTTCTATAAATACTTCTCCACGGATATCAATTTCATCAGGAAAATTTTTTATATTTATTGAAGTTGGTATATCATTAATAGTTTTTAAATTTTGTGTTATGTCCTCTCCTTCTTTACCGTCACCACGGGAAAGCCCTTTTACAAATTTTCCATTAACATAAGTTAATGAAGCTGAAATACCGTCTATTTTAGGTTCTGCACTATATTCAATAACACTGGAATTTTCTAAACTTAAGAAATTTAATATTTTTTTTTCAAAATTATTTAAATCTTCTTCATCAAATGCATTTCCTAAAGATAGCATTGGAACTTTATGCTTTACTTTTTTAAAATTTCTTGATGGTTCGAAACCAACAGAATTATTTGGTGAATCAATACTTTTTAAAAAAATAAATTTTTTTTCTAAATCAATTATAGTTTTTTTTATTTGATCAAATTCTTGATCAGAAACTTTGGGGTTACTTTTATCATAATAATATTTATTATATTTTTTTATTAACTTAATTTTTTTTAGATAAGTTTCTACAATATCTTTTTTTTTCATTTAATTAAAAAATTTAAGATTTTTTAATTTTTTGAAAATAGGTATTTTTTTTTCTTTTTTAATCATTTTAACCGGATCAACATAATTCTGATTAAATATCTTATATGACTGTTTGTACCATTCTCCTGATAAATAATTATATCCTAAAATTGCAGCATATTTTTTAGATTCTTCTACAAGACCTATTGTATAATAAATTTCTGTCAATCTTAGTAACGCTTCTTCTGCATAAATGGTGGTGTCATAATCATTAACAATTGTTTTTAATCTATTAATAGCCGGTATCCACTTTTCTTTTTTGATATAGTGCTTTGCAATGTACATCTCTTTTGAAGATAAGACATTTCTTATTAAATCAATCTTAAACTTGGCATCTAAAGCAAAATCTGAATTAGGATAATCTTTTATTATTATTTCAAATCTTTTCTTTGCTTCTATTAATGGATTTAAATCTTTATGTTCATCAACTATTTTTTCATAATAACAAATTGCTATGAGGTACTTTGCATAACTGATATTTTTACTGTTAGGGTAAGTTTTTATAAATTGCTCTAATGTGTAAATTGCATCACCTAAGTAATCTTGAGTATATAAAGAATAGCCAGCCATAACTGCTGACCTTTCTGCCCATATTGATTGTGGAAATAATAATTCTGCTTCATTAAATTTTTTTGCTGCAAAGAGAGAATCTCCTTCTTCTAATGCCTTCAAACCCTCGTTATAAGCACTGATCATTTGTTTTTCAATATTCTGTTCTTCAATAATTGAAATCTCATTATTTTCTTTATTGCAACCTAAAATGAAGATTAGCAGTATTATAATAATTTTAGAATTTTTAAACATAGTTTTTTTTAACAGATTATTAAAAAAAAACTAAACTTTTATGCAATTGATTTTAAATGAGTTTTATTAATTAGCGTGTGTGGTAGCATTTTTTCTTTAATTTCTATAATCGAAAAATTTTCCGTGTTTTCAAAAACTTTTCTAAGAAGTTGATTTGTAAGCTTATGCCCACCTTGAGAGCAAGTAATTTTAGCAATTATTTTATATCCCGCTAAATAAAGATCTCCCATACAATCTAATATTTTATGATTAACGAATTCTTTATTATTTCTAAGACCACCAACATTTAAAATTTTATTATCTTTTACAACAATTGCATTTTGTAAATTTCCACCTTTTGCCAACCCCATTTCTTTTAATTTTTCCACATCTTCAAAAAGACAAAAAGTTCTAGAATTATAAATGTCTGTTAAATCAGACTCATAAACCTTAATTAAGTTTCTTTGAGTACCTATAAGTTCATTTTCATACTTAAGCTCAAAGTCTATATCTAAACTAGTTTTACTAGGTTCTATAGAAATTGATTTTTTTCCATCAATAAAATCTATTCTTTTTTCAATTTTAATTACCTTAATAGATGCATCACTATTTTTAATTCCAACTTTTTTTATAGCATCAACAAATAACTTTGCTGATCCATCTAATATTGGAACTTCTTGATTGTTAATTTCAATCAAAGCATTATCAATTCCCATTCCATATAAAGCACCCATTAAATGTTCTACTGTTGATACACTTACGCCTTGTTCGTTCGAAATAGTGGTACAGAAAACTGCACTACTCACGTTAAAAATATTTGGGATTATAATATTATAGTTTTTAATATCTGTTCTTTTAAAGATTATTCCATTATTTGGTTCCGCTGGCTTAATAGTTAGCTTTGCAGTCAAACCACTGTGAAGTCCAAACCCTTCAAAAACTAATTCTTCGTTTATTGTTTTTTGATTTAAAACAGACATCCCAACTTATAAAATTTTCAGCAAAATTAAGAAAAACAAGTAATGTTACAGTAAAATACTATTTTTATTTGAAAAAGTAAAAAAGCTTTTCAAAAAAACCTTTATTTATTTGTTTTTTTGGTATTGTCACAACCTCTTGTTTGTTTGCTCCTCTATTAAGCTTTAATGCTGACTTACATATGCCCTCGGTAGTCTCCTCAAGCAAATCAATATCATTTGAAAAGGTAATTTTTTCTTTAAATTTATTATCTAATATTTTTGATCCTTCTCCCATTAAGACCATCTTGTAATGGTCCACTGTTACTAAATCTAAATTTAATTTAATAGACTTGACACTTAATTCTAAGATTTCCTCAACTCTTGCAAACATTACTTGTTGTAGCAAATCAATAGAAAATTTTTGTTTATTTAAAAAATTATCTTTTTTGTCAAAAAATAATTTAAGATTTTCAGCTTCGTATAAATTAACTTTTAAAACCTTAGAAATATCTTTTGTGATATGATTACCGCCTATTGGTAATACATTTAAAAAAATGATTTTATTTTTGCTATAACAGGTTATGGAAGTTTTATTAAATCCCATATCAATAAAAGATATATTTTCTATTGATGCAAGAGTATCTTTATAATTGATAGATTTTGCATAACTTGAACAAAAAACTTGGTTAACTGAAATACCAGATTTAAAAAATTGGTTTTTAAAATATTCCACTATTAATTTGGGTAGACATATAAAAAGAATTTCTAGTGATATTTGATTACAGTTGGTATCATCAGGTAAAAAATTGTGATCAACATCATCAATTTTATAATTATTAATAATAATATGAATAATACTTTGGTTTACATGATTTCTTAAAACTTGTTGCTTAGCATCTTGTATTAAGAATTGAATATCATCTTTTTTTAATTTTGAGCCATCAAGTTTTTTAGAAATTGAAATGCCAATAGATAGCATCTCAGTACTGTCTATCATCAAATTTACATCATTCAAATATTCTTTTGTTTTTTCCTCCAAAGAAGAAACAATTTTTTGAATTTCAAATTCTATATCTGATGAATTTGAAAAAAATTTACTTTCATTGTAGAAAGCTTTTTTTGAATCTTTTTTGTCAAATGCGCTAGCTCTTATTTTAGAAGTACCACAATCGAAATATACCTCAAAATTTTGATTGTCCATTATTCTAAAATTAAACGATTAGGAATTCTTAAATCAATAATATTACTATCATTAAATTGATCATTAGTTATAATTTTATGAGCGAGATCAAGTGATTTTAATAAATTTATTTCTGGCAGTTTAATTAAAATATTATTGATTGTTAAAATATCCCATCTTTTAGAAGGATGTAAATATAATAACTTTATATCTATGAGATCAAATTGAGATTGGTCAATTTTTTTCTTAAATATTAAAAATTCTTTAGAATTAAATTCACCGTCTATATATGGCAATACCTTATCTGTTTTTTCACTAATTATAATTTTGCCATTAGATCCCACTAGTACTTCATCATTATCATAAATTTTTGCAATAAACTTTGTTGGTTCTATAATTACATTTAATCTTTGTGGATAAATCTTTTTAATTTCATATCGATCTATAATAGGGTTAGTAGAAATAATTCTATTAATTTCTTCTTTATCTATAAAAAATATATTTTTATAAAAAAAATTACTAAGCTCATTAACTATTTTGAGATTATTGTTGTTTGATAATCCTATTACATCAATTTTATTAATTGAAATAGAATAATCTTTTAAATTTTTGTAGGTCTTATTGTTAAAAGTACTCAATATTAAAAAAAATATTAAATATATTATTATCTTATTTTTTTTATCTATTAATTGATGCATCTTTTATAATCCATTCAATTAATTTTATGAAACTTATGCCAGCAAAATCTGCTATTTCAGGTACCAACGATAATTTAGTCATGCCTGGTTGTGTGTTAATTTCTAGTAAATAAAACTTCTTTTTATAAAATTTAAAATCAGATCTTGTAATTCCTTTACATCCAATAATTCTATGAGCTTTGGAAGCAATGTCTGTAATTTTTTTTAAATCTTTTTTTTTTAGATCCACTGGTATTATATGCTCTGTATTTGCTTTTGGATTATATTTTGCTTCATAATCATAAAATTTTCTTCTAGGTTTCAGTTCAATGGTTCCTAGTTTTTTCTTACCCATTATTGCTACTTGGATTTCTCTACCAGGGATAAATTCTTCAATCAATATTTCATTATAGGCACTTAATAATTTTAAATTGTTCAAAATATTCTTTTTATTACAAATATAAACATGCACACTGGAACCTTCATTAATTGGCTTAATAACAACTGGAAATTTAAGTCTTTTTTCAATTTTTTTTATAATTTTTTTTTGATCTTCTTTGTAGCTAAATTTAATGTATTTAGGCGTTAATATTTTATTCTTTAAAAAAATTTTTTTTGAAATCTCTTTGTCCATTGCTATAGAAGATGCAATAACACCTGAATGCGTGTAAGGAATTTTTTGTGATTCTAAAATAGTTTGAATATATCCATCTTCTCCAAATTGACCGTGTAGAGCATTAAAGATTACATTAGGTTTGTATAACTTTATTTTTTTTAATAAATCATTATCAGGTTCACAAATAACAACTTTATATCTGTTTTTTTTTAATTCTCTTGCTACTTCTTTTCCTGTTTCTAAGCTTATAAGTCGTTCTTTTGATAAACCGCCACAAAGTACTAAAATTTTTTTTTTCATATTTATTTCAATATCTTAATTTCTTTTTCTAATTTAATACCAGTTTTTTTTTCAACACTCTCTTTAACAAATTCTATCAGTTTATTCATATCATTAAAGCTAGCGTTATTTTTGTTTACAAAAAAATTACAATGTTTGCTAGAAATATGTGCGTCACCAAAGCTTGTATCTAATGGTACAGATTCTCTAATAAGTTCCCAGACTTTTTTACTTGTTTGATTAATTGGGTTTTTAAATGTACTACCACTTGTTTTAATTTTAGTGGGTTGAGCAATATCTTTTTTATTTTTCATTTCTGTAAGAGTTTTTTTAATTACTTCTTTATCTTTTTTTTCTCCTTTAAAAGATGCACTTAAAAAAATTAAATCATTCGGTAAATCATTATTTCTATACTCAAATAAAACTTTATCAGCTAACACGGTTATTATTCTTCCCTGTCTGTCAATTGCCTGTATCGAAATGAGTATGTCTTTAAATTCTTTATTAAAACACCCAGCATTCATTTTTAATCCACCACCTACTGTTCCAGGTATACAATTTAAAAACTCGAAACCGCTTATTTCATTATTTAGAGCAAATTCAGATAGTTTTTTATCCATACAGGCGCTTCCTGCTACAATAATATCATTTGGTAACAATGAAATATTTGTAAAGTTTTTACCTAATTTGACAACTATTCCATCAAATGTCGTGTCACTAATAAGGGTATTTGAACCAGCTCCTAAAATATAAATTTTTTCTTTTGTTCTAAATTTTTTTATAAATAAAACTAAATCTGAAAGAGATTCTGGTTTAAAATAAACTTTAGTTTTGCCTCCAATATTAAACCAGTTACTTTTTTTTAAATTATAATCAAAATAAAATTTACTATCAATTTCATTAGAAAATTTTTTAATTTCTTCAACTAACATTATATTAATTTTGGCAACTCTCTTATCCAACTTGAAATAGTGCCTGCACCCATTCCAATAACTATTTTTTTTCCATAAATATTATTTTTGACAAATTTTGCTAATTGATATTGGTCATTAATTAAAAATAATTTAACCTTTGAATTTTTGATAATATCCCTAGCAAAATTATTATAGTTAAATCCTAATTTCATTTTTTCTCCTGCCGTATAGATTGGACACAAAATTACTATATCAGCTTTCTTGAATGATAAAGTAAACTCTTTTTTAAGGTCTTTCAGTCTTGATATTCTATGAGGTTGAAATACACAGATAATTTCATCTTTTTTATATGCTGCTCTCACTCCATTTAAAAGTTCATTAATTTCTGTTGGATGATGAGCATAATCATCATAAAAACTTGCTCCTTTATACGTAAATATTTTATTAAATCTTCTTTGAACACCCTGAAATTCTTTTAAGCCCTTTTTGATAATTTTTTGTGATATTCCAATTATTAAAGCTACTGCTAATGCTGCGGTTGCATTTCTAATATTATGCATGCCCATAAGGGGTATTTTAATTTTTTTAACTGTTATATTTTTTTTTCCAGGCAATCTGATTGATAAATTGTATTCTGAATATTCTTTTAATTGTTTAATATTTTTAATATGAAATTGAGACTTGGGATTAGTTCCATAAGTATAATAATTTTTTATTTTAATTTTCTTCAATAATTCAGTGTTATTTTTATCATCAATACAAATAAATGATTTACCAAACGAAGGGACTTTATTAATAAATTGCACAAATAAGTTCTTAAGATGATTTATAGATTTGTAAAAATCCATATGTTCTCGATCTATATTTGTAACTATAGAGTAAGTTGGAGGTACATGTATAAAACTACCATCTGATTCATCAGCTTCTAGTATACACCAATCGCTCTTTCCAAGTTTAGCTGAGTTGTTAAGTGAATTAAGAACTCCACCATTTATAATTGTTGGATCTATTTTGGTTTTAGAAAATATTGCTGCTAATAAAGATGTTGTTGTTGTTTTGCCATGTGAGCCCGTTACTACAATATTTTTAGTCAACGAAACTATATGAGCCAACATTTCACCCCTCTTATAAATTGGTAGTTGTTTTCTTTTCGCTTCTATCAGTTCAGGATTGTTTTTTTTTATTGCTGATGAAATAACTAATATAGTAGCTTTTTTAATATTCTTTTTTTCATGTTTAATTGTAATTTTTATTTTATTTTTTATTAATCGATCGATATTTTTGTTATTTGAAATATCGCTACCTTGAATATTGAACCCCATACCTTTCATTATTAACGAAAGACCGCTCATACCAATACCTCCTATACCGACAAAATGTACAACTTCAGTTTTTGCTAATTCAATTTTCATTAATAGTAGTTATAATTTTTTGATTTATATCATTCCATGTATTTTGATAGCTAAAATTTTTCATATTCTTTTTTTTATCTAAATATCCTTCTTTATTTTCAATAATATTAACTAATTTATCTGTTAAATTAATAATGTTAATTTCATCTTCATTCATAATCCAATTACAACCATGTTGTTGATAGAAGAGTGCATTTTCAAATTGATGATTATCTTTAGCTGTAGGTAAAGGTACAGCGATATGAGGTATATTTAGATAGATTAACTCTGCTAACGTTGATGCTCCAGCTCTTGTTATGCATATATTTGATTTGCTCATAAATTTAGAGAGATCTCCACTAAAATCAAATAATTCATTTTCAATATTATTTTTTAAATAAAAGTTTTTTAAATATTTATATTTTTTAAAACTAGTCTGTTGAAAAATTTTTATCCTGTATTTTTTAGAAAGTTTTATTATTGACTCATTAATTATAGTGTCAAATAGTTTTGCACCTTGACTTCCACCTATTATTAATAGGTTGATATTCTTATCTTTGTCCTTATCTTCAGTCATTTTAATTGAATAAAATTCCTTTCTTAACAATGCTGGAATTATAGAAATCTTATTTTTTAAATTTTCCGGAAAATTTTTAATCATATTTGAATAACAAAATATTTTTATACATGATTTAATAAAAATTTTATTTGATCTTCCTAAAACCATATTTGGTTCAAATAAAAATAACTTTATATTGAGTATTTTAGATGCAATACATAACGGCAAAGACATATACCCACCTGTTGAGATTAATATATCGATCTTTTTTTTTTTTAAAAAAAAGAAAGATTTAAAAGTTAAACTAAACAATAAAAAAATCTTAATTGGTAATAGCAAAATATTTTTTGACACTTTAGGTGCATTAATAATTTTTATATTATATTTATTTTTATCTAAAAATTGAATTCCTCTGATATCAGAAGTTATAAAAATATTAAATTCATCTTTTAAGTGTTCACAAAGTATAGTTGCAGGTATAACGTGCCCCCCAGATCCTCCTGTACTAATTAAAATATTTTTTTTCATATTAATTAACTTTTCTCTTAGTTAAATTTAAAATTATACCAGAAAGAATGGACACACCTATAATTGAAGAGCCACCATAACTTAAAAATGGCAATGTCATGCCAGTAGTTGGGAATAATCTAATATTAACACCTATGTGAATTAAGGCTTGGGCCACAATAAGAGTAATTGATCCTACCAGAACTAGTTTTATTTTTTCGTTTTTTTCTAAATATACTTTTTTAAATACGCTGTAGATAAAAAATAAAAACATTACCAATATTAGGATAATTATAACAACACCAAACTCTTCCGATATTACAGAAATTATGAAATCCGTATGTGTTTCTGATCCTTTATATTTTAGAGTTCCCTCACCAATGCCTTTCCCAAAAAAACCACCACTTGATATTCCATCAACAGATTTTGTTACTTGAGCATTATGAGTTCCATTAGATGGATTGAAAAAAGAGATAATTCTACTTCTTATGTACTCAAATTTAGAAATATTGAAGACAATATAAACTAGGGATATTATTGAAATTCCAAAAAAGGCAAGAAATATCATAAGGCTTATTCCTGAAATAAAAACTAGAGTTATCCAGGAGAGAAAAATTAGTAATGTTTGTCCAATATCTGGCTGCATCATCAGCAAGAAAGAGGTTGGAATTATCGCAATAAAACTAACAAAATATTTATAATAAATGTGAGTATTTTTTTCACTACTTAAAATAGTAGCAAGCAAAATTATTGTAAAAGGTTTAACAAGTTCTATGGGTTGAAACCTTGGTAAAAATATTAAATCAAGCCATCGTTTTGCACCCTTAACTTCAGTGCCAACTATTGGTACTAAAAATAAAAAAAATAAGGATACGAAAAATAAAAAAACAGAAAACTTAAAAAGATTTTTTTTACTTAAAGATGAAAAAAAAATTAAAATAATTATTCCCATAAAAACATATATTAGATGTTTAAAAAAGAAAAAATAATTATTAGTTTCTAATTGATCAGACACAATTAAAGAAGTTGATGCTAGTGAAAAAAATAATCCCAAACTAAATAAAAGAACCATTAATAAGAAAATTACTTTATCAATGTTTTTCCACCAATCATAATAAAATCTATAAATTAAATTATCATTTAACATTGTTAAACTTTTTAATGAGATTATTAAAATATTGTCCTCTTTCTTCAAAATTCTTAAAACTATCAAATGATGCAGCAGCTGGACTAAAAAGAATTGTTTTGGAATTCTGATTTTTATCAATTTTTATATCTAAAAAAATTTTTTTAATTAAATGTTTTAAATTTATAAAAGATTCGTATTTGATTTTATTTTTTAACTCTTTTATAAAATGATCCTTATTTTTTCCAAAAATATATGCTTTAAGATTTTTGCTATCATTTTTAGATAATAAAAACTTATCTTGTTTTTTGGCTAATCCTCCTATTATCCAAGAAACATTAGACATTGATTTTAAAATGCTCACCGATGATGAAAAGCTGGTAGCTTTAGAATCATTAATAATTGTCAAACTTTTAGATTTAAAAATTATTTGTTGTCTATATTTTAAACCATTAAAATTATTCAATACTTTAAATAAGTTTTTTTTTTTAATTTTAAATATTTTTGCTATTTCAATAACAAATAATAAATTTTCTTTATTACCTTCTGTCATAAAATACATATTATTTATTTTTTTTAAGACCAGTGGATTAATTTCTTTATTAACTTTAACTATTTTAGGTAAAAAATTCTGTATTATTGTTTGTTGTTTTATATAAAAATTTTTTGTATTTAAAATTGCATAATCATTTTTTGTTTGTCTTTTTATAAGTTTGAACTTTGCTTTAATATAATTTTTTAAAGTTTTATGCCTCTCTAAATGGTCAGGTGAAATATTTAATATGGCTGAAATATTAGAACTAAAGATTTTACTATAATCCAATTGATATGAGGAAGCTTCGATTACAAAAATAGTCTTATTTGTTATATCTTTCTCTAATAATATAGGATTTCCTATATTTCCCACCAAACGAACATCTAATTTTTGCTGTCTTAAAACTTCATACACAATCTTAGCAGTTGTTGATTTTCCATTTGTCCCTGTAATAGTTATGTTCTTATTTTTACCATATATGCTAAAAAAAATATCTAAATCAGTATTAACTTTATTTAAATTTTTTTTTAAGAAATTACTAAGCTTACATTCATTAATATTAATTCCAGGACTTATTATTATGTAATCAATTTTTTTTTTTTATTATTTCTTTATAACTTATTAATTTTTTTTTAATTTCTTTATTTTGGTTATAAATTTTTTTGTCATCATATAAATAAATTTCATTTTTTTTTTTTAAAAATTTAAAAGCTGATGTGCCACTTTTTCCAAGTCCATAGATTAAAATCTTTTTTTTTGAAAAGATATCTTTATTATTTAACATTATCTTAATTTTAATGTCGCTAATCCTATCATCGCCAGAATTATTGATATAATCCAAAATCGAATAACTACTGTTGATTCTGCCCATCCTTTTTTTTCAAAATGGTGATGTATAGGTGCCATTCTAAAGACTCTTTTTCCTGTTAACTTAAATGATACTACTTGGACAATAACAGACACTGCTTCCAGTACAAATAAGCCTCCAGTTATTGCTAAAACAATTTCATGTTTTGTAATTATTCCAATAGCTCCAAGAGATCCACCAAGTGCTAGAGATCCTGTGTCACCCATAAATATTTTTGCTGGTGGGGCATTAAACCATAAAAAACCTAAACAAGCTCCAATGATTGATCCACAAAAAACAGAAGCTTCGCCCATTCCCTCAATGTATGGTATTTGTAAATATTCAGAGAAAACTATATTTCCTGTTACATAGCTAATAAAAGCAAAACATCCTGCAACTAATATGACCGGAACAGTTGCTAGACCATCTAGCCCATCTGTTAAATTCACAGCATTTGATGATCCTACAATTATAAATACTGAAAAAGGTATAAAAAACCAACCAAGATTTATTATTAAATCTTTAAAAAAAGGAAAATATAATTTGGTTAATTCTTCATTTTGTGAAAAATGTCGTAATATTAATATACCTATCACTGCTATTAAAATTTGCGCAATAATTTTAAATCTGAATGAAACACCAAATGAATTATTAAATTTAATTTTTTTATAATCATCATACGCCCCAAGTAAGCCAAATGAAGTGGCTATAAAAAGTAAGAACCAAATATAACTATTTGATAAATCTCCCCATAATAAAATTCCACAAAATAAACCTAGCAGTATTAAAACTCCCCCCATAGTAGGAGTGCCTATCTTTTTTATAATGTGATCTATCGGTCCATCTTTCCTTATTGGATTCAATATTTTGCGTGCAGCAAAAAAATTAATAAATGGAGTGCCTATCAATAAAACTACCCCCATAGATGTAAACATGGCTAAACCCGTTCTAACCGTAAGATACTTAAAAACATTTAAAAATGTGTATTGATCCATTAAATCTAAAATTAGACTATAAAGCATTGATTTTTCCTACTTTTAAGTTTTTTGTTAGTTTGTTGAGTCCTGTAGAATTTGAGCCTTTAATCATTAAATAATCATTATTATTTATATTGTTCTTAATCAAATCAATTATTTGTGAATTTTTTTTAAGAATTAAACCTTTTTTACGATTATTGATATTTTTGTAAATATCTTGCATATATTTTCCAATAACATTAACGGTATCAATAGATGTTTTGTTTATATTTTGACTAATAACTTTGTGTAATTTTTTGGAATGTATGCCTAATTCTAGCATGTCTCCTAGCAGTACATGTTTTTTTGAACCATCAATTTTCATCATGTCAAAATTTTTTAGTGCGGAGCTCAATGAGAGTGGGTTTGAATTATAGCTTTCATCTATAAGATAAAAGTATTTATTAAATACTTTTATCTTTGAGATATCACCCCGGCCAGTTGGAATTTTGTGGTTAAAAAAGATATTACTATTTAAATTTAAAATATTTTTAAAAATTGATATAATTGATATTGCTGCTAATAAATTTTTTATATAATTATCAAAATTTGAATTGATATAAAAAATTTTTTTTTTATTATTTATATTTATAGAAGCTTTGTATTTTAATCCTTCTTTTTTAATAAAATCTAAATTAATTTCAGAAGTTCTTTTTTTTATGCTGAAAGAATATACTTTAATATTTTTTTTTTGTGCTATGTTTTTGTGAAAATTATAAAATTCATCATCAGCATTTAAAACCAGACTACCACCATTTTTTATATTATGAATAATTTCAGATTTTGCTAACGCAATTTGTTTAATATTTTTAAAGTTTTTAGCATGAGCATATGAAATATTTGTAATAACACCCACATCAGGTCGAATAATTTTTGATAAACGATCTATTTCTCCACTTTTATCCATTCCAATTTCAAAAATACCAAATTTATCATTTTGTTTTAAATTAAATAAACTTAAAGGAACACCAAACTTATTATTAAATGATTTTGGTGAATAGGTTACTTTGTTAAACTTCTTAAGAGTTTTTCCCAATAATTCTTTTAATGAAGTTTTTCCACAACTTCCAGTAATAGCTACAATCTTGCTGTCTGTATTTTCTCTTAATACTGAAGAAACTTTGGTTAAAAATTTTAAAGTATTTTTTACTTTAATTTGTTTAGATCTTTTTTTTGAATTATCTGTTACTACTAATGAAGCCCCTTTTTTAAAGGCTTCTTTTATAAATAAATTACCATCTTTGTTTTTTCCTTTAATTGCAAAAAATATATCATTTTTTTTTATTTCTTTTGAATTAATTGAAGCATTATTAATTTTTGTTTTTAAGGAAATATTATTTGATTCATTAATTTCATTTAAAATATTTAATTTAATATCATTAGATAAATCTTTGTTTTTTATTTTAATGTTTTTTAATATTTCTTTTTTATCAGAGAATAGTTTTTTATTTTTTCCATAATCTTGAGTATTCTCATGCCCCTTACCTGCTACAATCAAAATATTTCCAGTTTTTAGTTCTAATATAGCTTTTTTAATTATTGTTGCTCTATTTGGAATCTCAATAATCTTAGATTTACTAATCTTCTCTTTGATTGCTAACCTTATTTTTTTGGGATTTTCTGTCCTAGGATTATCATCAGTTAAATATACTCTATCACAATAATAGTTTGCAATTTTGCCCATCATTGGTCTCTTTGATTGATCTCTGTTTCCACCACACCCAAAAACAATTGAAATCTTTTTGTCTTTAAATTGTTCTTTTAAATTTTGTAAAGATGTTTTTAAGGCATCTGGTGTGTGTGCATAATCCAATATAACTTTAGAATTATTTTTTATATTTCCAATTTTCTCTAATCTTCCACTGACTGATTTTATTTTATTAATTACACTAGTTATTTGTTTAAAATTTAATCCACTTTTTTCTGCTGCAAGCATAGACATCAAAATATTTTTTATTTGAATCTTTCCTATTAAGTTTGTTTTAAATTGATAAATTTTATTTTTATATTTAATTTCAATTAATTGTTTACCTTCAAAATATTTATGTGAAATTATGCTTATATTACTCTTGTTATTAGATATTGTTTTAATATTAAATTTTTTTTTTTTAGCTATATTTTTAATTTTTTCATATTCTGGAATCTCTATATCAGTAATTATAGTTGAATTTTTTTTTAATAACTTTTCAAATAAATATAATTTTGATTTAAAATAATCATTAAATGTTTTATGATAATCTAAATGATCATGGGATAAATTTGTAAAAATCCCTATATTAAATTCTAATCCATCTAGTCTATGTTGTTTAAGGCCATGACTGGATGCCTCTAATATTACATTATTAATATTTTCTTTGTTGAGTTGCTCTAGGCAGTGACCTAATTCAATTGAATTTAATGTTGTATTTGAAATTTTTTTTTTGTAATAATTTGTCTGAACACCTAATGTTCCAATTGAAGCTACTTTCTTTTTATTTAATCTTAATATTTGATAATAAAAATCAGCAATAGATGATTTTCCATTTGTTCCTGTTACAGCAATTAAATTTTTAGGTTTATTTTCGAAAATTTTATAAGCTGTTACAGATAATAACTTTCTTACATTTGTAGATTCTATGTAAAGTATATCTTTTTTGATTCCCACAAATTTTTGATTTGAAATAATTGTTTTGGCTCCATTTATGATGGCTTGATCAATAAATTTATTTCCATCTATCTTTGTCCCCTTAATTGCAAAAAAAATATAATCCTTCTTGCATGTAGAGCTATTAAAACTTAGACCTGAAAAATAATGTCTTTTATTCTCTAGTTTTATTTTATTAAAATAGTTGCCAATAAACATGAATTATTTAATTTTCTATATATTTTGTGGCTAAAATAGGCCCAATTTTTTCTATGATTTTTCCTGCTACTTCAACTGATGTCCATCCTGCTGTATTACGCGGTGTACCTTTTATGGGCTGTTTTCCATCTCTATAATAATAAATATATTCACTATTTGTCTTTGGTTCATCCAGCATAACTACCAGTACATATCTTGGTTTTGTTGATGGAAATACTGCCGCAAAAGTATTAATTTTAGCTTTTGAATATTTTCCATCTTTAGATTTTTGAGCAGTTCCTGTCTTGCCTCCAACATCATATCCACTTACATTTGCTAACTCCGCTGTTCCTTCTTCATTTGTCACAATTTTTCTTAATATTTTATTTATTTTTTTTGACACACCCTTTTTTAATATTCTATTGCTGGGTTGATCTTTATTTTTTTCTTTCTTAATAAGTGTTGGCTTAATATTAAATCCCCCATTAGTAATTATTGAATAACCTTTAGCTAATTGCAGAAGGGTCGTTGTTATTCCATGCCCATAAGAAGCAGTTGCCAACTTACATTTTCCCCAATTAATTGGGATTGGACTTCCTACTTCCTCTATATCAAAACTAATTTTCTTCAATACTCCAATTTTTTTTAAAAAAGACTTAAATTTTTTTTCCCCTATTTTTTGCCCTATTCTAACTGATCCTATATTTCCCGATCTAATTAAAATTTGCTCCACTGTAAGGTCAGATGGAGTTTTATCACTATATTCTCTTATTTTGAATCCATCACATTCAATTTGTTTCTCTAGGTTTAAATATTTTGAACCAGGCTCAATAAGACCTTCATTAAAACCAGCTGCAACAGTAAATGTTTTAAAAACTGAGCCTAATTCATAAACACCTTTTGTTGTTCTGTTAATATAATTTACATCTTTAATTGTTTCTCTCTTATTTAAATTGAAATCTGGTAATGAAACCATTGAAAGTAATTCACCATTATTTACATTCATTAAAATAGCAGCACTTCCTATATTCCTAAATATTTTTTGAAATTTTATCAATTCTTCTCTCACTAAAAATTGAATATCTATGTCTAGTGTTAATTTGAGTGGTTTTTTTATTTTTTTTAATTTTGCATCAAAAGATTTTTCTATTCCTGAAATTCCATTATTACTATCATCTATTTGACCTATAATATGACTAAATAAATTATCTTGAGGATATAATCTTATTAGACTTTCCTCAGATAATATTGATTTATCTCCTAGTAGCATGAGTTCTTCATATCTTTTTGAACTAATGTTTTTTTCTAAATAAAAAAATTTACCTTCATTTAATTGTTCCTTGATTCTAGAAATATTCTTATTTTCATAGATATAATTTAACATTAATAATAAATGTTTTTTGTCAATTACTGCTTTTGGTTTAATTCCAACATTAATAGAACTGACTGTTTTAACTAAATAATTTCCGTTTCTATCAATTATATCTGCTCTATAATTTTTTTTATTAATTGATTTTTTTATTTCTTTTGTGTCAGATTTTAATGATCCAAGATGTAAGAGTTGTACTGAATAAATTATTGAAATTACCAAAAATACAAAGAAAATAAATGCTATTCTATTAAACTGGATATTTAAATTTGATTTATTTTTTTCATATGAAAATGAATTTTCATATTCCTCTAAAATTATATTTTTATTATTTTTTTTATTCATTCACCTTAATCTTTTCTATAAAATCAGTTACTTCTATAAAATTGTTTTTTTTTTTAGATATTTTTTTTATTTGCAAAATATCAATTTTTATTAAATCTTTTTCAAAATATTGGGCTTTATATTGAAGTAGTTTTTCAGGTGAGCTCAGATAATCATTCTCTAACATCTCCTCTCCTAATTCTACTTTCAACGATCCAACATTATCATTTATTGTAAAAATTTTATCTTCTATTTTTTTTGTAGAATTTTTTACTAACGATGTTCCTAATACTAATATTAAGATAAATATTAATGTTATTTTTTTCATAACTTTTTTGAAAAATTTTCTATTTCAATTAAGTTATTAAACTTCCTTAAAATATCAGTCTCAAAGTCATAAAAATCCTCTATTTTTTGTGCATATCTTAATTTAGCTGATCTAGATGGTGGATTTTCATTAATTTCTTTTTCGGATGGTGTTATTGGTTTTTTATCTTTTAATCTTAATAGATTTACTTTTTCATCACCTTTTGGCATATATCTTGATACACTTTTATTTTCTGACAAACTTTTAAAGAAATATTTCACAATTTTATCTTCGAGTGAATGAAATGTTACTACAGCAATTATTCCATCTTTCTTAACAATTTTTGCTGCATTTATAAGTCCATATATTAGTTCACTAATTTCTTTATTTACAAATATTCTTAATGCTTGAAAAATTTTTGTTGCACTGTGCGTTTTATAATTTTTTTTTCTTTTTGAGGACTTTATAATTCTTACTAATTCTTCTGTTGTTATCTCTCGAGATTTTCTATCCTCTACAATGTTGTGTGCAATTCTTTTACTTTCTTTTTCTTCACCAAAATATTTAAATATTTTTTCAAGCTCGTTTTCTTCTAAAAAATTAATTGCTTCTTTTGCTGAAAATTCATTAATACCCATTTTCATATTTAGATCTCCAACAAAGTCAAATGAAAGACCTTTTTTAGAATCTTTTATTTGAGTATAAGAATATCCTAAATCAAAAATTACTCCGTTTATTTTCTCATTCTTTAGTTTTAGATTACTAAGCTGGCTAAATTTTATATTTTTAAATAGAAATCTATCTTCGAATTTATTTTGAATTTCTTTAGCATTCTTTAAGCTTTCTGAATCTCTATCTAAGCCTATTACTTTTGTACCTGAAAATTCTAAAATCTTTTTTGTATATCCACCTTGACCAAAAGTGCAGTCAATAAATGTGCCCCCATATTGAGGTGAAATAATGTTAATTACTTCACTTAACAATACCGGATAATGTTTTTTCCCATCCGGTTTCATAGTGACTTTCATTTTTGTTTTTAAAAAGCATTAATTTTTTTGTCTTCTTAAAAATGCTGGAATTTCTAAATCATCTTCCTCAGAACCAGCTTCATTAATTTCTGTTAATAATAGATCTTGAGGTTCAGCACTTTCACTATCATCACTAAACAAATCTGGTGCCATTTCTTCCTCTACACCAAAGTTTTCTAATCCGTTTAAGGTCTGCCCTGTTTCTGTTGAGCTAGTTTCTTCAGTTTCACCCATATTATTTAGAGCTTCTTTTGTAAAAGATTGCTCATCATCATTTATTTGATTATTTTCAATGATACTTTCTATTTCTGTTTCTTGAGTGTTCATAGTCCGTTCATTAATCATTTGAGATTTGTCAGTGTTTATTTGAGGCTCTGAAATAACTTCATTTTCTAACTTTAATGCATTTGCACCATGTGTTACTGCACTAGACATTGTTGGTGAAAAATTAAATGATTGTGCTGAACCTGCATTTGAAAAATCAGAATAACCTGGATTTCTATTCTGTATTCTGTGAACCATATTGATTACAGATTTACCTTCGGGTTGTTGACCATCAAGGGCTGTTGCAACAATTGAAACTCTTATTTTACCATCAAGAGAAGGATCTGTTATTGCACCAATTATAACTTCTGCCTCAGCATCTACTTCTGATCTTATTTTATTAACAACTTCATCAACTTCAAAAAGTTTAAGATCATCACCACCAGTTATATTAACCAATAATCCTTTTGCACCTTTTAGGGTATAGTCATCAATTAAAGGATTGCTAATTGCCATATCTGTAGCTTTCATTGCTCTTCCTTCACCCTCAGCCTCACCTGTTCCCATCATTGCTTTACCCATTGAAGCCATGACCGTTTCAACATCAGCAAAATCTAGATTTATTATGCCGGGTCTAACCATTAGGTCTGTTACACTTTGTACACCATGCATCAAAACATTATTTGAAAGATTAAATGATTCTCTAAAAGTAGTTTGTTCATTCGCAATTTTAAATAAATTTTGATTTGGAATAACAATAATCGTATCCACATGTTTTCTTAATTCTTCAAGACCTTGTTGAGCTCTTCTCATTCTTGAGGGACCTTCATATAAAAAAGGAAGTGTAACAACACCTACTGTTAAAA
>MDTF01005372.1_pt1 | contig 22551 bp, 16 predicted proteins | sample 811191 | NCBI WGS metagenome assembly MDTF01 (sample SAMN05326649, study PRJNA326480) | marine metagenome | isolation source: seawater | place: Southern Ocean | collected 2011
AAGCATGCCTCAAAAATTTAATATGCCCAATGCTTTAAGAAATATATTTAACTCTTATATGAGCGATGTTTTTAAAAGATATAAATAAATGTAAATTTTACCCAACTACTACTCATTTATAACAACTAGCATTAGAATTTACCGTTTCTGGTATTGGTTTATTGTATCTAATGCCGTAAATATTAAGAACAAAAACCATACTTTAAAGTGTCGTTAACTTATACAATCTAAACTCGCAATTTCTATTTTAGCAATGATATGGATAAAGTATAAATTTAGAAACACTTCTAGATACAAAATAGGGTGCGCAAGTTTCGTTAGCATAAGCAATTAATAAATTAGTAGGTTTAAATGCTGTTTAAAAACTAGTCTTTTAAAACCTCTATAGGCTTACCATCTTGATTAATTTCCCAAGTACTTTTTACACCATCTCCATCAGCATCAAATAATGCAACTGCTCTGGCTTTAAAAGTAGATGTAGTTGCTTGAATAATTTCATAAGTATAGTTTGCAGTACCTCCTTCAGATGTTTTTTTAGGTGGAATAAAATCTATGGCATTAAAATCTAATGAATAGGTATTATTTAAATAAAAATGAGATTTCTGAAGACTTTGAATTGTTTTTAAACTTTGTTGCGCTTCAATGCTTTTTGCTTTATTAATAACTCCCATAAAGCTAGGCATAGCAATTAATATGAGAATTCCTATAATCACTAAAACAACAAGAAGCTCTTGTAAGTTGTAGGCATTTACTTTTTTCTTAAACATTATATTATATATCTTTAGGAGTAACAATTGTTTTGTATCAAAAGTAATAAAAAATAAAATAATTCCTTACTTTTATAGTCTAGTTAAATTTTTTACTGCTATGAAAAAATAATCTATACACTTTTTTTTTGTTTGTTTGTTTTTCTTTTGTAAGTATTTTAAAAAAACTATGGAACCTAATTTTATTACTTTTACAGACCTATAGCTTGAGGTTAAGCAAGTAGAATTATAAATTAAATACCAAAAAAAAGAACTTACTTTTAATCAAGTAATAGCTTTTGAGAATACACATAAAACGTATCATCTTAAAAATAAAATTTATTGTGAATTAAAAAAAATGAAAAAACATCTATTCCTCCTAATGCTTTTGCTACTAATATATTCAGCTAAAGCCCAAGATTCTAACAGAATAAAAAAGTTAGAAACTACGTTAAATTTGTTGTCTGAAAAAATTCCTGGATTAACAAATAAGGTTGATTTAACTATCAACACCACAAAACTCAGTCTTTTTTTAAAAGCAATAGCAAGTTCAAATGATTTAAATATAAGTGTAGACCCTATACTAACCAATATTAATGTTTCAAAAAACTTTCTAAATGTTAGCGTACAAGATGTGCTATTAATTTTGTGTAAAGAGCATCAACTCTCCATAGATTTTTTTGGTAATATCTTAGCTATTAAAAAATACGATGCGCCCTACATAGCTAAGGAGATTCCTGTTTTTTATAATTCTAGCAAAGATCTTTTTTCGGCAGACTTTCAAAACGATAGCTTAGTCTTGGCTTTTAGAAAGATTACAACAGTTACTGGTAAAAACTTAATTTTCTCAGAAGAGACTTTAAGAGACCGGAAAATTTCAGCATTCATAAAAGAAGTTCCTTTTGATGCTGCTATTGATAAAATTGCCTTAACCAATCAATTAGAAGTTACTAAGACTAAAGACAATTTTTATCTTTTTAAAGCCTCTTCTGAAGGAGTTACAAGAAACCCAAGACGTTTAGACATGTCTGAAAGCTATTCTTTTAAAATAATAGATACGCTTCAACAACTACTAGAAGTTAATTTTATCGATGCCCCTATAGAAAATATTATTAATGATGTTGCCTATGGTTTAGAAATTAATTTAGCTACGAAAAAAGAATTAAAAAACATAGGGAAGGCATCCATAAAATCAGATAGTATTTCGTTTAATAAACTATTAAATAAGTTGTTGGAAGGCACCAAATACAGTTATAAGCTAGAGAATGGGATGTATTTTTTTGGAAAAACAAAAGAGATTTCTGTAGAAAAAACAGAAGTGATAGTTCTTGAAAATAGATCTATTGAATTAATGATGCAACCTCTTCAAAATTTTTCTGGGTTTTCAAGTAACCAATCAATTAATAATTCATTTTCTCAAGATGGCAGCTTCAATCAAAATATCTCTAATAGAGGAAATTCTGTCAATGGAAGCCAGAGAACTCAAACTACTGGATATGCTAGAAATACACAAAATAGAAGCAACAACTTGAACAATACAAATCAGAATTCAAAGAGTGAAGATTTAAAGAGTATTTTTCCTGAAGGAGTTTTGGATAGTTTAAATATAGGAACCGATCTAGAACAAAATAGTTTTATTGTAAAAGGGAATGCCCAACACATTAAAAAATTTAAAAATTTTATTAAAAAAATAGACAAATCTGTTCCACTAATTTTAATAGAAGTTATGATTATTGAAGTTAATAATTCATCCTCTGTTTCTGCTGGAATAGATATTGGTGTTGGAGATGCTCCTGTAAAAAGCCAGGGAAGTATTTTTCAAGGAACAGATTTAACTATTAGCGCTGCAAGAATTAATAAAATTATTGGTGGCTTAACTATAGGATCTTTAAATATTGGAAATGTGTCTCCTAATTTTTATGCAAAAATTCAAGCCTTAGAAACCAACGGAAATTTAAAAATTCGTTCAACTCCAAAACTATCTGCTTTAAACGGCCATACAGCATCCTTAAGTAATGGGAAAAGAACCTATTATACACAAACGTTAGTCAATACCGTTGGTGTAGAAAACCCACAGACACAACAATATGAGAACTTTATTCCTATAGATGCCAATTTATCGATTAAGATACGCCCAATTGTCTCAGGAGATGGCAGTATTACAGTAAGCATAGATGTTCAACAGTCTACTTTTAGCAATGGAGAACGTGTTAGTAATGGTGCTCCGCCAGATATAGATACCAGACAGTTTAATTCTACCTTGCGTATTAAAGATCAAGATGTAGTTATTTTGGGAGGCTTAGAAGTAAACTCTAAAAGTAATTCTGGTTCAGGGGTACCTTTCTTGGCAAAAATTCCACTCATTAAATGGTTGTTTAGCAAACGAGTAAGAACTGCCCAAAAGTCTAAATTATCTGTACTTATTAAGCCTAGCATTATTAGAGCAGAATGAGAAGGTATCTAACATTCGGACATAGCTTTTGTACAGTTGAACACGCTTACAAAACATCTTTTCAGGTTTTAGAAGTCATAAAAAAACGAAAAGAGTTGGTTATTTCAAAACAAGAAAATCACTACTCACAAAAAGCCGTTCTTGAAAGCTTAAAAAACAGGAAGCACCTGTTTTTAATTTTAAACAATGAGCAAATACTTTCTAAAAACATTCCTACAGCTAATATTTCAGAAGATAAGCTTGTAAAAACAGCATTTCCGACAATTATTTTACAAGATTTTTATGTTGAAATACTTAAGAATAATACTACATCATTTATAGCGATCTGCAGAAAAAATGTGATAGATACTCTCATACAAGAATATGCTGCTAAAGGAATCTGTGTGATTGATTTTTCTCTGGGAAATTTGGCAATAAAAAATGTACAATCTTACATACAAAAATCACAAATTTCTACTTCTAATGCTTGTATTATTTTAGAAGATAACAAGATAGATACTATAGAAATAAAAACACCCATACAAGAAATTTATCACATGAATGGATTAGAAGTTCCCAGTAAATTTATCCTTGGTTTTGCAGGAATTTTATCTTACTATTCTAATGAGATTAACACCTACTCCAGTACACTAAAAAAAAGACTCACAAACATATACAAACAACAGCGCTTCTTTTCCTTGGGTCTCAAGTATTCATTGGGTTTTTTATTTATTGTACTTCTCATTAATTTTTTAGTTTTTAGCAACTACCAAAAAAAGGTTTCTGAATTACAAACAGAATTATCTATAAATGAAACCTATAAGATGCAACTTACAGGATTGCGAGAAATTGTTGCAAAAAAGAAAAAAATTGTAAAAAGTTTGACATCGGCAAGTAATTCTAAAGTAATTTGGTATGTAGATGAAATTTCCAAAACAGTTCCTAGCAGCTTATATTTAGACGAAATTAACTATCAACCTCTAGAAAAACCTATTAAAGATGAAAAACCTATAGTATTTAAAAATGATGAAATAACAGTAAAAGGAATTTCAAGAAACGATGAAGATTTGATTGCATGGAAATCTAGTTTAGAAAAACAAACATGGGTAGAACAAATTTCTTTTATTAACTATGGCAAGGGAAAGTCTAAGAAAACCTCTTTTGATTTTATTATTTACATTAAAAAGACCAAATGACTGCAAAGCAAAAAAATATAGGACTGGTGGTTGGTTTTTGTAGCATTCTTTTTATAGCCTATCAATTTTCGTTTAAAAAAACAATTGAGGTCAAAAGTAATTTAAAACAACTAGCCATAGAACAAAAATTATTTTCTAATGCCATCACAAGAAGTAATTATTTACAGCAAGAGAATACGTATTTAGATTCAATTTTAGCCTCAAGTAATATTTCTATAAATAAGTCTTTTGAGCACTATTTTATTGAAAAAATAACAGATTTAAAAGAACTTTATAAGGTAGCTCTTATCTCTTATGAAAAGCCTCACACATTTAAGTTCGATGGCGCAACCATGCTAAGCTATAGTATAGAAATAAAAGGAGAATTTAGAAATCTAATGTTATTTACTAGCAGTTTAGAACAACTACAAATGGGTGAATTTGCTGTTGTTTCATTTGAAAAAAAGAAAAATTACAGTACCCGAAAAGAAGAACTTTACTGCAAATTAATCCTTCAAAAATTAAGTAAATGATGACCATCCTAAACATCCTTATGATTGGCTTACTTTTAGTCATCTTCTATGAAGACGTAAAAGACCGAAAAGTAACATTCATTGTTCTTATTATATTGATACTCTTGGGAGGTTTTATTCATAGCCAACATCAATATATATGGGTTTTCTTACTAAGTTTAGTACTAAATTCAAGTATTATTTTAACAATTATCTTAGTACTATATGTATATGCTAACTTCAAGTTAAAAACCTCTCTCTCTAAGGTGTTTGGATTAGGAGATGCGTTGTTTTTTTTAGTGATGGCATTTAGTTTTCCAACAGCTACTTTTTTAGTTTTGTTTACCACCTCTCTTTTCTTCTGTTTTGTAATCGCTGTTCTTTTTAAAAAGACGTTAAACAAAACCATTCCATTAGCTGGTTTACAAGCACTGTATATAGGGCTTATTTTAGTCAGCAATCAAATGTTTCATATTATAAATTTATATGCCGTATAAATGAATAAAGAACTTTTAGAAATTCCAACACAAACTCTGCAGCTAATTAGCGCAGACCAAGCCTATCATTACAGAGTAATACCTTACAATGAGTTTGGCGAAAAAATCTTTTTAAAGACAGACACTACAAAGCCCAATGAGCTATTAGCAGAATTACAAATTATGCTTAATAAAGAAATTGTACTAGAACAAGAGTCTTCTCAAATTATTGAACAATATCTTCAACAAAACTACAGAAAAAGAGCCAGAGATCTTCAGAGCAGTTCTCTTCATTATTCTGAAGACTTTTTAATGAATATGATCTATGAAGCAAAAGAAATTGGTAGTAGTGATCTTCATTTTGAAGCCTTTGAAAAACAACACAGGGTACGGTATAGAATTGATGGAAAATTAATAGAAAAATACATTATTTCTTTAGATGAGTATCCTAAAATTGTGAACAGAATAAAGATCATGGCTAGATTAGATATTTCAGAAAAAAGATTGCCTCAAGACGGACGAATAAATGTTTCTACAGAAGTAGAAGATTTTGATATTCGTGTCTCTTGTTTACCAACTCTTCATGGAGAGAAATTAGTACTTCGTATTTTATCTAAAAACAGTGTTAGTGTTCAATTAAAAAATCTTGGATTTACAAAAGATGAACTAGAAATCTATGAATATTTTGTAAAAAAACCCAACGGAATTGTCTTAATTTCTGGACCAACAGGTTCTGGAAAAACCACCACTCTGTATGCTACTTTAAAGTTATTAAACAAAAAAGACACCAACATACTTACCATAGAAGATCCTATAGAATATACCTTAGAAGGTGTAAACCAAGTGCAACTAAGAGAAAATATTGGTCTAGACTTTGCGAGCACTTTGCGAACTTTTTTAAGACAAGATCCAGATATTATTATGGTAGGAGAAATACGCGATGTAGCTACTGCAAACATGGCTATTAGAGCAGCTTTAACAGGGCATTTGGTCTTGTCTACCATACATACAAATTCTGCTTGGGCTACAATTTCTAGACTCGTAGATATGGGAATACCTCCCTTTTTAATAGCTAGTACCTTAAATATTAGTGTGGCGCAACGATTGGTTCGTAAATTATGTACTGCTTGCAAGCAGGAAGTAAAACTTCGTCCCGAAATTCTTCCTAAAGGCGTTATTCTTCCTAAAAACATACAAAAACATTACAAAGCTGTAGGCTGTTCTGAATGCTATCATACTGGTTATAAAGGTAGAAAGGCAATTTATGAAATTATTCCTATTACCAAAGAACTTGTTCAGAAAATTCAAAACAAAGAATTAGAGGTAGATGAGTATCTTTTAAAACATAAAATTAAAACGTTACAAATGAATGCACTTAATTTAGTTGAACAAGGCATTACTTCTATTGAAGAGGTATATCCATTACTAGCTCATTAATTTATGAATAAAAATACTAAAACATCTGTATTATTAATGGTAGTTGTTATTGTTTGGGGAACCATTGGATATCAACTATATCTAAATTATCAACCATCTCAAGGTGAGACCTTAGCAGCAACTAAAATGCATTTTGTCCCAAAGCAACACATTATTAAAAACACATATAGCATTACTGCCAATTACAGAGACCCATTTACTGGAAAAAAATATAAGAAGCCAGTAGTAAAGAAACCAACAATAAAAAAACAACTTCCTAAACCTGAAATTATATTTCCAAGGATTCTTTTTATGGGAATGATAGAAGGAGCAAAAAAAACCTACATCATCTCAATTAATAATACACAAGAAGTATTTCAATTAAACGACACATTTCTAAATATTACCTTGGTGGCTGCTAATGAAAAAAGTATCACCATACGCTATCAAAATAGCACAAAAAATTATACGTTGGTAGAATGAAAAAGTTTATCAAAATAAAAGCAGGCGCTATACAATATGTATTGGTAATATCAGTGGTAATTATCATTGTCTTATTTGCATTTATTTCATTGGTTTACACACAAAAAAAAATTCAGTTAAAATCTCTACTTTTTAAGGAAGCTATAGAAGCCACTTACATGGGGTTTAATTATTTAAAAACAAATAGTATTCCATTTAATACCAACACAAAAATTTCATTTACAGACTATGATTTTGAGCAAACTGAAATCTCAAAAAAACCATGGGGTATATTTGATATAGGTATTGCAAGAACTACTCTTAAAAAAGAAACATTTCTAAAGGTAGCCTTGCTTGGCAACAAAAACAAGGGTGGCAAAGCACTTTACTTAGCAGAAAATAATCAAGCATTAGTTCTTGTAGGAGACACAAATATTAAAGGTGATGTTGTACTTCCAAAAAGAGGTGTAAAAACAGGTACTATTGCAGGAACTTCTTATTATGGTACTAAATTAATTGATGGAAACATTAAAAAAAACGCCAACAACTTACCTAAGATTCAAAATATAGCCTACCTAAAACAACTTTTAAAAGCATTACCTACTGAGGCTATAGAATACATATCTTTAGAAGATAACATGTCCCTAAACCAATCTTTCACAGAAAACACGCTGGTTTATAAAACATCCGAAAATCTATCTTTAAAAGACATTCAACTTCGTGGAAATATTGTTATTATTTCTACAGCTGCAATTACCGTATACCCATCGGCAATCCTAGAAGATGTACTTGTAATTGCTCCAACTGTTACCCTAGAAAAAAACGTAAAGGGTAATTTTCAAGTTTTTGCCAGCAAAAGTATTCATCTAAAAAAGGGAGTTCAATTGCAGTACCCATCTTCTTTGGTGCTCTTACAAAAAGAAGTATCAAAAGCCATTAATAGCAATCGTAACAAAATTCATGGAATAAAAATTGACAACAATGCATTGGTAAAAGGCCCTGTTTTATTTTATTCTGACGATAAGAAAAATGGATACGGTACACAAATACTTATAGAAGAAAATGCCCAAGTGATTGGGGAAGTGTATTGTACAAAAAATTTAGAATTACGAGGTAAAGTAGCAGGGGTTGTTTACACTAATAATTTTATAGCTAAAGAGGCTGGCAGTATCTATAACAATCATTTATATAACGCCGAAATAAATAGCAGCAATATCTCTAAAAAGTATAATGGTCTATATATTGATATAGAAAACAAACAGGTAGCCAAATGGGTAGAATAAGAAATCTCTTTACCAGAAAGAATAAAAAGGTATCTGCCTCATCCTTGGTAGAAACTATTGTTGCTACTGTTATTATTATGATTGTTTTTGGTATTGCCATGAGTAGTATTTTAGGTGTGTTGAAACGAACTACTGAAAATAGCACTCATAAAATAGATAGTAAACTAGAGAAACTAAGTTATCTATATCAAAACAATGAATTAAAAGTACCAAATACTATTGAAATACCTCAATGGACTATACAAATAAAACAACAACAAGAAGGGAAACTAACATTTGTAATTTTTAGAGCTACTCACAAAAAAAACAAAAAAACACGCACAAAAAAAGTTATTGCACTTTGGTGAGAATAAATTAATGAGTTACTATGGGAATTAGAATTTACAAATTAAAATAAAATACTTGGCAGATGAAAAAAATAAAAGCTTTTACTTTGGGCGAATTACTAGTGGTACTAGTAGTCTCTAGTATTGCTATTACAATTTCTTTTTTAGCCCTAGAGAATGTTCAAAAACAGCTTAAAAGTATTCAAGGTGTTTTTGAAACCCAACAACAAATAAACCACTTAGAAAGAAGTATCACAACAGACTTAAATCGTTATACAGCGGTGTATAATGCTAGCAAAAATAATATAGTATTTAAAGATGGTAACAAGACTATTCAGTATCAAATTAGAAAAGACTATATTCTTAGAAATAAGGATACTATTGCCCTATCGCCAAAAGAAATCACTTGTTATTTAAACGGAAAACAAGTTAAAAACGGTACTATAGACGCCCTAGAGTTTTCGTTTTCTAAGACCTATAGCCAGAATGGTTTTTTTAGCTATAAAATAAAAGATGCAGCGCATTACATGAATAAAAATAATACAAATGGCTTTTAAATTAGATAATTTACAATCCAATAAAGAACAGCATTCTTCTTTTAATATACAGAGTATTTTACAAAAAGAAATCTCTTTAGGTGGCTCTTCTTTTGGAAACAAGAAAAAAGAAGCTTTTTATACAGAATTACATGTATTGGTTAAAGCTGGCCTTACCTTAAAAGATGCCTTAGCACTTATATCAGAAGAACAAACAAAACAAGCAGATAGAACACTCTTAAAAACTATTACTAAAGAATTAATTAATGGGAAAAACTTTTCAGATGCTATAGCCTCTCAAAAACATTTTTCTGACTATGAATTCTATTCATTACAAATAGGTGAAAAAACAGGAACCTTAGAAAAAATATTTGAAGAGCTGGGGCTTTTTTATCAACGAAAAAACCAACAACGCAGAACCATCATAGGAGCTTTGTCTTACCCCACAATTGTTTTACTAACTGCATTTTTAGCCATTGGGTTTATGTTAAAATTTGTGGTGCCCATGTTTGAAAATATTTTTAAACAAAACCAAACAGAACTCCCCTGGATTACTAAAATGATGATTGCCGCTTCAGAAATGTTAAAAGACTATTTCTGGCTTGTCTGCCTTGTATTATTGCTATTGCTAGTGTTTCAAAGAATATCTAGAAAGAAAAATTGGTATAGAAAATACAGTACAGCCTTTTGGTTACAAATTCCTTTTGTAGGAGAATTTATTAGAAAGCTACGTATAGCTCAATTTACTCAAGCCATTCATTTATTAACCAGTGCAAAAGTACCACTACTACATGGTATTCAGTTAACAAAAAAAATGATTAATTATTATCCACTTCAAATGGCATTAGCCAATATAGAGCGAGATATTCTTCAAGGAAAAACATTGTATGAAAGCATCCAAAAACATCCCATTTTTGATAAAAAAATGAGTTCCCTTATAAAGGTAGCCGAAGAAACCAATCAAACAGCAACTATTTTTAAAAGACTTACCAATCAGTACAATCAAGACATAGCCCACAAATCTAAAATGATTAGCGCTACTATAGAACCAATTATTGTGTTGGTATTGGGTGCTATTGTAGCTGTAATACTTATTGCAATGTACCTACCTATGTTTACCCTTAGTACAGTTATTGGTTAAAACAACAACAACAACAACAACAACAACAACAACAACAACAACAACAACAACAACCTAACTATTCTTTATATTTTTCTAACAATTACTTTTTTAACAATGTTAGTTTATTCATAAATTTCAAGAAAAAAATATCATAAACAATTCATGAAATTATTAAATAAACACATCTCTAAGAATATATTTTTATTTTTTTACTTGCAAAAGTAAATTAAAACTCAAAAATGCAAGAAAGTAAATTAACTACAAACCCCAATAAACAGAGAGTTAAAGAGCTTTTTTAGCTATGTGTATCCCCATAAATAGGGATTTTAAAATTTCACCATTTATAGGGGTTGTTTCTAAGGTTAAAAAATTGTATTTTATTAAAAAAAATATTGTTGTAAACACCCTTAATTTTTAACAACACGCAATTTATAATAAATGTGATCACAAATCTGTGATGGCTTTTTACTTGTTATTAAAAAAAGGGCTGTAACTTCTTCAGTATTTTTTATTCTTTTAAATGATAAAAAATTAATCTTATTAAATATCTACCCTATGAACACTACACAAAAAAAACCAACTCTTAAAAAAATGAAAAAAACAATTTTACTGACAGTCGTGGTATTTTTATGTGTTGTGCAAAGTCACTCACAAGAAAATCTAAATTATCAAAAAGAACTAGAACGTATGGTGAAAGTGCCTAATAATCCTGAAGCGAGTGCTTTTACAAAGTACGGTAATACAAGTGTTAGTATGTATTCAGGAACACCAAATATTAGTATTCCATTATATTCAATACAAGGTAGAGAATTAAGTATACCCATTAGTTTAACCTATGATGCCTCCGGTGTAAAAGTTGATCAATCTGCCTCTCAAGTAGGTCTTAATTGGAACTTAAATCTAGGAGGTAGAGTCAGTAGAATTACCAACGGATTAGTAGATGATTATACCGATATAGAACCCTCTGCTGTCGGATATTCATCAATGTACAACAATAATTATGTTCATGTAGGCGGTATGTCAACAAATAAAACTTTAAGAGGTTTCGTTGCTGAATATTTAAATAATACCACATCTTTTGAAACGGAAAATGATGTTTTAATGTATTTTAAATTTTTAAAAGACGTTAGTGATAATAAACTTGATACTCAACCCGATTATTTTAGCTTTAATGCGTTAGGTTACAGTGATACTTTTGTTTTTGAAATAGACAATGTTAGTACAAACGCACCAAAGACTTTTAGGTCTTTAAACAACCCTAGAAATAAGATTAATGCTACTTTTAATGGAAATCATGTAACTAAATGGACAATTACCGTTGAAGATGGTACAAAATTTTTTTTCGAACAAGCTGAAAAAACACATACTATAAATCTGAATGATATAAATGGGGCTTCTGTAGTTTATCAAGACTATTATTCCTCTTGGTTGTTAACTAAAATAGAATCTGCTAATCTCAAAGATATTTATGAATTTAACTACACCAATCTTGGTCTATCAAGTAATCAACCACAAGTTCACATAAGTTCTAGGACCAATGAAGTGAATGATGATAATCCAAATTATACAGGAAATATTACTAAACAATCAACAGATTATCAAGTTGAACAAATAGTGTTAACAGGTATAAAACACAACAATAAATTAGTAGTAGGTTTAACATATAAAAACAGATATGATCATAGTAAAGCAACTGCCTTAGATAAGATAAATGTTTACAAATACAGAAATACTAATGAAATAAATGATGAAGATGTTCTAAAAAGTTTTGACTTCTCTCATAGTTATTTTGGAATCACAAATAATCAATTACCACAAACACAGGACCCCTTTGATATCCGATTAAAGTTAGATAGTTTTTCAATTAAATCTAACAGCAATTCAATTTTAAAATCTTATACTTTTGATTACTTTTATCCAGATAAAATTCCTGCTAGAGGCTCCTACAGTAAAGATTATTTAGGTTATTACAATGGAATAAACAATAGTGTTCTTTACCCTTCTGTCTATGTTGGAGGTATTAATTTTACTGGAGCTAATCGATCTCCAAATTTTTCAAAAGCTATTAATGGAACACTTAAAAGGATAATTTATCCTACAGGGGGCTATACAGATTTTACATTTGAAGCAAATACAACTCCCTATAATAATAGTGATATTTCATCAAGTGTTCAAGACGTAACTCATGGTAGTTTGACTATTACGGGTGGTCATGGAAACCCTTCAGATTGTGGTAATTGTTGTATAGACCAGCATGGAACAGCTCCAAAAATTGGTACTAGTTTATTTAACATTACCGAAGCTGGAAGTTATGATATTTCCTATAGTAATACTAGCATGGAAGGAGAAGCTTATTTAACCAAAAGAGCTGAAACTTTAAATTACTCTAATCCTTTAAATTATAATCAAATTATTGATCAGAGTAGCTGTAATGAACTTATACCCATTGTTTGGTCAAATTTTTATGGTTCAGGTGGAGACAGGGTTTATTTAACACCTGGTACCTATCAAATTACTCTTATTAAACCATACTTTGTTGGTGGAAACGGATCCTCTAGTTTAAGAGTTCACCGAGAAGAGGCTACATCAAATGGATCTGTAGGTACTGGGTCTGTTGCAAGAGCAGGTATAAGAGTAAAATCTATTAAAGACTATAGCTCATCAAATATCTTGAGTACAGAAAAAGAATACCAATACTCAACAATGTTAAATGGAGCTACTTCTTCTGGAAAAATCTTATTTGAAATTCCTTTTTACGCATTATCAAATTATGTAGTACATATAACCCAGCCAGATCCTGGTTCTGGTCAATTTTATGGTTTAAATACTCTTACAACAATGACAAGAGTAAACTCTTGGTCTGGAGGAAACAGACCCCATATTGCATATCTTACAGTTTTTGAAATTCAAAAAGGTGTAAATGATAATGGATATATTAAACATAGTTTTAATACAGGTAGTTATAGTGGTATTTATTCAACAGGAGTAAGCCCAAGTGTAAATCTATATAGTAATGACTTTCAAACAGGTAAAGAATATCAGACTGATATTTATGATAAAGACAATAGCCTTATTAGTTCTAGTAAAACCGGATATGAAAATCCAAGTTATTTTGGTAATAGTACTTTATACATTCTTAACAATGCTCTTAATCGATATCAATATATTGATATTTATGTTGATCAAAATAATAAATACAGATACAGATATATACCCGCTGTTTTTAGGGGTTTTTCAGGCTCATTAGCCCCAGGAACAGCTGTAAATCCAGCACCTCCTTCATCATGTGGAAATTGTATATTATCTCTTGACTATTCAACCTTAGAAAAAAGGCAGACCTATGCTCAAGGAAGATCTGGAGGGGTGTTAAGCTCAGAAAATACAACTTACGATGATACGAGTGAGATTACTACTTCAACAACCAATTTTTATGATTCAACCATAGATTATCTTTTGAGAGAAACTACCACCAAAAATAGCAAAGGAGAATCCATAAATACCAAACAGTACTATCCTAAAGATTTTACAACAGAGCCCTATACATCCATGGTTACAGCAAATAGACTAACAGAAGTTATACAACATAAAGTTTATAAAAAAAATGAGTTACACTCTAACCGTAAAAATACTTACGTGACGTGGGGTTCTAAAATTGTACCTGCAAGAATTGAAACAGCAAAAGGGTCTAACGGTCTAGAAACTCGAATTAAGTTTCATAGTTATTATTCTAATGGAAATCTAAAAGAAGTTAGTCAAAAAGATGGAACTTCAACAATATATATATGGGGCTATGATAATAAGCATGTTGTTGCTAAAATAGATAATGCAACTTATAAGATAGGTGATCCAAATATTATTACTTCTAGTCAGGAATCTTTAATTAACAATGTAATTTCAGCTGCTAATAATGAATATACTTCAGCTGCTAATAATGAATATACTTCAGGTGATGAAAATAATTTACGTACTAAATTAGAATTGTTAAGAAGTGGCTTCCCAAAAGCCCAAATAACCAGTTACACCTATGATCCTTTAATAGGCGTTACTAGTATTACAGACCCTCGAGGAAGAACTGTCTTTTATGAATATGATGAATTTAACAGGCTTGAGTTTATAAAAGACCATGAAGAAAATATTTTAAATGAAAACCAATACAACTATAAAAACTAATTGCTATGAAAAAGACACTTTTTATATTGTTGCTTTTCCCATTAGGTATTTGGGCGCAAACAGACACAGAAAACTACATTGTAACGAAAACCTATAAAGTCCCTTCAACACAAGTAATAACAGATACAGACCCAACTCAAACAAGCACTTCTATTCAATATTTTGATGGTTTAGGACGTCCTAAACAATCTGTTATCTTAAAAGGTGGTGGCGGAAATATTGGAAATAACGATGTTCCTTTAGATTGGAATGCTGGAACACCCAATAACAATGGCTTTTTTAACTTAAACGGATCTAGCTCAGAGAATAAAATCGTAAACGGCACCACCCCTTTTGGAGATTCAGATTTATTATGGGAATGTAAGCCAGATGCAAGTAATAATTCAGACGGTGGTTGGAATTCAGATTATTTTGCAATAGACAAAACAAAAACCTATAGGTATTCTGTATGGGTAAAAAGAACCGGAAGCCAGCATGGTACCACTTATCATGGAATACAACTGGTAAACAACCTTTCTGGTAGTGCCAATAACAATCCTTATTTTTGGGCTGGAGATTTACCAACCTTAAATACTTGGTATCTTATGGTAGGGGTTGTACACCCACAAAACTATACTGGAGGAGATACAGGTGTTAGTGGTGTTTATGACACCAACGGAAATAAGGTAAAAGACGGTACAGAATTTAAATGGCGATCAAACACTACTCAAACACGTGTTAGAAATTATTTATATTACAGTACAAATACCAGCGTACGTCAATACTTTTGGAGCCCTGTTTTTCAGAAAATGGATGGTTTAGAAACCCCTTTAGATGACATTATTACAAGTACCACTTCGGTAATTAGTAATGAAGAAATACATGCAAAAGATATTGTTACTCATTATCAATATGATGAGTTTGGAAGACAAACCAAAGAGTATTTACCCTATGCAGCATATACTGATGGAGCATTTAGTTTGTTAGCAGGTGAAAAAACACAAGAATATTATCTAGATAATTATGCAGATGATTTTGAAGGAATTACGAAAGTAATAGGTGTAAATGCCTATTCAGAAAAAGGGTTCGACAATTCTCCCCTAAACAGAGTGCTACAACAAGCAGCTCCAGGAAAAGACTGGAAAATAGATCAAAATCATACCATACAATTTGATTATCAAACAAATTTACAAGATGAAGTATACCAAATCAATGTTTCATTTACAGGCGGTCAAACAGACGCGCCTTCATTAGATTTTTCAAACAGTCGATATTATGATCCAAACACTTTGTACAAAACCATTACCAAAGATGAGAGTTGGCATGCAAGTGATGGTAAAAACCATACCACAGAAGAATTTAAAAATAAACAAGGGCAGGTAGTTTTAAAAAGAACTTATAATGTAACTCAACCACATGACACCTACTATGTCTATGATGATTTTGGAAACCTTACCTATGTTATTCCTCCCAAAGTAAATCTCACTAATGGTGTTTCTAGCACAGAACTCTCAGAGCTGTGTTACCAGTACAAATACGATGATAGAAACCGTTTGGTAGAAAAGAAAATACCGGGCAAAGGTTGGGAATCTATAGTCTATGACAAACTAGACCGCCCCGTGCTTACCCAAGACGCTGTTCAAAAAACACACCAAAAATGGAATTTCACCAAGTATGATAATTTAGGCAGAGTTGCTTACACAGGAATATTTACCTCATATAGCAATAGATTACAAATGCAAAGCCAATTTAATGCTGTAAACAATACCGCAGAAGGATTGTATGAGACCAAAGTAAGCACAGGAACTGGTTTTGACGGAACGTACTATACAAAAGATCATTTCCCAGACAATAACTTAGAAGTATTTACCGTTAATTATTATGACAACTATACCTTTAATATAGCAGGAGCGCCTACCACTGTAAATGTATATGGGGTAAATTCTACAACCAATCTAAAAAGTTTGGCTACAGGTAGCAGAATAAAAGTACTAGATCAAAGCTCACAAAAATGGATTACAACAGTAACGTATTACGATGAAAAAGCAAGACCTATATATGTACATTCTAAGAATGAATATTTAAACACTATAGATATAGTTGAAAGTAAATTAGATGATTTTACAGGAAAAGTATTAGAAACAAAAACTACCCATAAAAAAGGCACTAATAATGATGATACTATTATTACTACAGATAGTTTTACCTATGACCATCAAGATAGACTTATCAGTCAAAAACAAAAAATAAACGATCAAATTTCAGAACGTATTGTGAAAAACAATTATGATGATCTGGGTCAATTAAAAAGCAAGCTTGTTGGAAATGGTACTGCTGGTGGTTATACAAATATTACCAGTGGTATAAGTTTAACTAATGATATTATTTCTAAAACATCTTCTAGTGGTTGGAATACAGGATTGGCAACCATAGGTAAAATAGAAGGAAACGGCTATGCATCGTTTAGTCCAACATCAACCAACAAGTGGTATATGGTGGGCTTGTCTTCAGATAATACAAATGCTTCCTATTATACAATAGATTTTGCTGCCTATATTGGTGGTTCTCTTCTACATGTTTATGAGTCTGGATCTTACAAAGGAAATTTTGGTACATTCTCTGTAGGTGATGTCATTAAAGTAGAGCGTATTGGAAATAAAATTTATTACAAAAAGAATGATGTAATATTTTACACCTCTTTAAAATCTTCTTCTGGAATTTTACTGGGCGATATTAGTATTTCTAGTGCTGGCACACAAATTAAAAACTTTCATATTGTAGACAATAGTAAGGGCTTACAAAATGTAGATTATGATTATAACGTCAGAGGCTGGCTCACAAACATTAATCAAGACACTCAAAATGACAATGATCTTTTTAATTTTACACTACGGTATAACAATCCAACCACAGGAACCGCCCTGTATAACGGAAATATTAGCCAAACCTCTTGGAATACAGCAAACGTAGATAGTGGTACAAAAACCTATAGCTATGCCTATGATGCCTTAAATAGAATTACGGGGGCTACAGGAGCAACCACCTCAAATTACAATGTTTCTGGGATTAGCTATGACAAAAACGGAAATATAAAAACACTTAACCGAAATGGATGGAAAAATAGTTCTAATTACTCAGATATGGATAAGTTAATCTATACTTATGACAGTGGAAATAAACTAAAAAAAGTAAAAGATAACGGTAACGATAATTATGGATTTAAAGATGGTATAGATACTACAACAGAATATGTCTATGATATTAATGGCAACATGACAAAAGATGATAATAAGAGCATTAGTTCTATAAGCTATAATCATTTAAATTTACCTACCACTGTATCAAAAGATTGGAATAGCATTCAGTACGTCTATGATGCCACAGGTGTCAAATTAAGTAAAACAGTAAATAGTTATCCATCCGAAACAGTTACCCAATATGCTGGTAATTATATTTATGAAAATGATGAACTCCAATTCTTTAACCATGCGGAGGGCTACGTTAAAAAAGAAGATGATAATTTTAGCTATATTTACCAATATAAAGATCATTTAGGCAACGTGAGACTATCTTATTCAGATACTAATAATGATGGCGTAATTACAGCCAGTTCAAACCCTAGCACCAATGAGATTGTTGAGGAGAGTAACTATTATCCTTTTGGACTTGAACATAAAGGGTACAATAATGTTGTGAATGGTACTGAAAGTAAGTACAAATACAACGGAAAAGAACACCAAGAAGAATTAGGGTTAAATTGGTACGACTATCAAGCTCGTAATTATGACCCAGCTTTAGGAAGATGGTTTAATATTGACCCATTGGCAGAATTATCAAGAAGATATTCACCCTATACATACGCTTTAGATAATCCGATATATTTTATCGACCCTGACGGAATGTTAGCAGAACCATTTGGAGATTTCTTTGATAAAAATGGAAAAAAAATAGGAACAGACGGTATTGATGATGGTAAAAAATATGTTGTAACTGATAAAAAAGAAGCTAAATCAGTTAAGAAAACAGGCAAAAAAGGAGGTACTACGCAAGTATCAGAAGTCAGTTCCGCACAACAACTACCAAGTGATGCAGCTTTAACGGAATCTATAAATGTATTAGACCGACAAGTAGCAAATGGTGGTTTAAAAGAAGAAGCTTCTTTGGTTATGAATGATGGTACTGTTGTAAGTTCACCAACAGGAACAGAGCCTGTTATTGATGGAGGAGTATCTACAGCCACAACAAGCCTACCTAATTTACCAGCAGGCACTACCACAGCTGATGTAGAGGCTACGATACACTCACATCCAACAGAAGTACAAGAAGTTGGCGAACAAGTTTTTCCTCATTCAGCAAATACACCATCGGCAGCAGATACTGGTACATTTAGTCAGTATAATACTAATATTATAGTAGGTCCTTTAGGTACTGTTAAAGCAGGAAGTGTTACGAAAGGTCCAGATGGTAAAGTAAGTGTTCCTAATCGTTCAAAAGGTGTGGTAATATATAAGAGAGGTCAGCAACCAGTTTCCTTAAAGAAGAATGCTGTAAAGAAAATTATTCAAAATTAATAATAATGAGAAATATAATAATATTAAGCTTTTTGTTAGTAACATCTTTAAATACAATAGTTGCTCAAAACACGAAAGACTTTGATTTTATCATTACGGTAGATGAAAATATCTGGTCTATACCAGCCACACCAAAAATGATAACCAAAGATGATAATGGAAATGTAATTGATAGTTTTTCCGTAAAATATCACGCCGGTAGTTTATCAATGCAAAAATCAGATTATGAAAAACTAATCGACAGTAAAGTCAGTAACATAGAAATGGAACTCAAATATTCTAATATATGCGATGATGAAACATTTTACTATGATTATGTAATAGATTTTAAAAGTGGATGGTTGAAAAACTACTTTTTTATTCTGAATATATATAATACGGATAGAAAGCAGTATCGCAAGATATATGAGCCATTAGCAGGGAAAAACTATACGTTCGAATATAACTCATCAAACGGTCAAATGTTGAGAGTCACAAAAAAGAAACGTAAAAAAGAATGTTGTAATTAAATTAAGAAACCACAGCGAAAGTTGTGGTTTTTTTATGCGTAAGTATTACGAGCTTTAGCATCACGAATTAACGCATTAATAGTAGTAAAAATATGCTCTTTATCTTCATTATTTAGTTTTTGTAAACTCATAACAACATCTACAATGTTTTTATCAAGTTCCAAATCAGATAAGCCAGTTAAATAATCCAAGGATACTTCTAAAGCTTTAGCAATTTTAAAAGCAGTCTCAATAGATGGTTTTACTTCATCACGTTCATAACGTCCAATTACAGGAGCGTGTACACCAATTTGTTTAGCAAGTTCATCTTGCGAAATCTTCTTCTTTTTACGTGTGCTTAATAAACGTTCGCCAAACAACATAAGTTCTAAATATATCAGTTAATTAAAGTAATACGCAAATATATAAAACATAAATTATCTATCTAAATATCATATTGTTTGTTTTGTTAGAACATATTTTATACTTTTGAACAATATATGTTCTAAAAAATATTTTTCAACAATGTTAGATACCACCAACGCAAACAACTACGAATACATTACAAAACATCTTGAAATCCACATTTTAGGAGGATTAAAGACCAATAAATTAGAGAGTTTACGAGTAACGATAAGCATACAGAAACCCAAACAGCATAATATTTTAAGGCATAACATTGATTTGTATAATGATAATCAAGTAGAGAAACTTACTCGAAAGATTGCAGAACGATTAGAAATAGGAACAAGCGTAGCAAGAAGAACATTACAGGAACTTACCAAAGAGTTAGAGAATTACAGATTTTTATTAATAGAACAATACGAACAATTACACCAACCCTATTTTAAAGAACTCACAGGAACAGAACTGCGAGTCGCAGAGACATTTTTAAAAAAGCATAATTTATTACAACGTACCAATGAACTTATTGGAAAGTCTGGAGTAATCGGAGAAGAATATAATAGGCAAACAATGTTTTTAATCTTCACATCACGCAAAACAAATAATCCATTGCATTGCATCAGCTTGGGAAGTTCTGGAGTTGGTAAAACTCACTTACAATCTAAAGTATCAGAGTTAATGCCAGAAGAAGATAAAGTAGAAATTACAGTCTTATCTGCAAATGCTTTTTACTACTTCAATAGAACAGAATTACAACACAAATTAATATTAATCGAGGATCTGGATGGAGCAGAATCTGTACTCTATCCATTGAGAGAATTACAAACTAAAAAACGAATTACTAAAACGGTTGTACATAAAGATACTAAAGGAACTACAAGAACAATCCATTTAACAGTTGAAGGTCCTGTAAGTGTTGCAGGGTGTACCACACAAGAACATATTTACGAAGATAACTCAAATAGAAGCTTCCTTTTATACATCGATGAAAGTGCAGAACAAGACCAAAAGATAATGGATTATCAAAGGTTGATTAGTGCAGGAAAAGTAAACCAAGACCAAGAATATAAAACCAAAGAATTACTAAAAAATGTACAACGATTATTAAAGCCAATAAAAGTAATCAATCCTTATGCAGAATATTTAGAATTACCAAAATCAGTTTTTAAACCACGTAGAACCAATAGCCATTATTTACAGTTCATTGAAGTGATAACCTTTTACAAACAATACCAACGAGAAAAGCAATACGATAAAGAAACAGGCGAAGAATTTATAGAAACCACCATTGAAGATATACAAGAAGCTAATGAGTTAATTGTAGATGTTTTGCTACGCAAAAGCGATACAATAAATGGTGCTTGTAGAAATCATTTAGAACGGTTGAAATTCTATTTAAAAGAGAATAATCAAACCACTTTTACAAATGCTGAAATCCGTAGAAATCTACGCATAAAGGAAAGCACATTGAGAAATTACAACAACCAATTATTATTAGAAGATTATATAAAACGTATTAAGAAAGCTAAAACTAAAAGCTACTGTTTTGAAGTTGTGGACGTGGACGAATACAGCAATTTGAAAGAGCAGATAAACAATGCTTTACAGAACTGTATTGTACAAATCAACTCGCAAACTCGCAAGTAAGTCGCAACTATACTTTTTGCGAACTTAAAAACAATCAAATCAATTAGTTACAACAACTCGCAACAAAACTCTAAAAAACACATACCGAAGTGAAAAAATTAAAGCTGCAGAATGAAGTATTTAAAATGTTCGTTGCCAATTATAGAGAATGGTTAGATATACTTGGATATGCAGAAAGCACAGTTTATCAGTTACCAATTCATTTACAAGAGTTTTTTTATTACGCAGAAAAACATCATATAAAAACACTCACAGAGATTACACCTAAAACGATAAAGGATTATTACAAGGAACTCAAAGAAAGAGCTAACGAACGAACAAGCGGAAGTTTAAGTAAAAGCTATTTAAACAAGCATCAACAGGCTTTAAAGAAGTTCAAAGAATATTTACAGAATCATAATTATAAAGACTTTAATGTTCATTTAAAAAGTGAAACTAATCCGACAGAAGAAAAACTAAATATACTCACTCAAGAAGAAGCGAAAGCATTATTTAAAGCAACAGAATTTAGTCATAGTGAAAGTAGATTTAGATTAAGAGATAAAGCCATTTTAGCAATATTATACAGTTGTGGATTACGAAGAAACGAAGCAGTACATCTTGATATTAGCGATATATTTTTTGATAAAGAACGTGTGTATGTTAGAAAAGGTAAAAACTATAAAGAACGCTTTGTTCCAATCAATCGTAGAAATGCAGAAATACTAGAAGATTATATATACGAAGCACGTCCAGAATTTTATCAAGCAAAAGAAAGTGAAGCTTTGTTTATTAATCATCACGGAACACGAATGAAAGGAATGAG